>Ga0181607_10000190_pt1 | contig 49514 bp, 53 predicted proteins | sample 041ome_9_FD_132420 | JGI IMG/M metagenome (GOLD analysis project Ga0181607, IMG submission 132420) | Coastal salt marsh microbial communities from the Groves Creek Marsh, Skidaway Island, Georgia - 041413US metaG (megahit assembly) | ecosystem: Environmental > Aquatic > Marine > Intertidal zone...
GATCAGGAATCACATAACGCGCCTTACAAAGCCGCCTGCGGCAATCCTATCAATTTACAAACCGTAACATGGGTTGCTATAGACGGTATGACTGCAGACTATTTGCCCTGTTTGATTGCGCATTCATTGTCTTGGAAAGGCGGTATCTTTATGCCTGCTTCATCTGCATCTATGTCCCTAAACGCCACCCCACAAAGCCAGAAAATGATCGCCTACTGGCTATTCACCATGGCATTTTTAGTTGCTGTGATGGTGGTGATTGGCGGCGTAACTAGGCTGACCGGTAGCGGGCTGTCGATGGTTGAATGGCGGCCTTTGATGGGCACCCTGCCGCCGTTGACCGATGCTGAATGGCAACGTGTCTTTGATTTGTATAAATCTTCACCAGAATATGAACAGTTTAATTATGGAATGGAGCTTGACGGTTTTAAGTCCATTTTCTTTTGGGAATATTTTCACCGCCTATGGGGACGGTTGTTGGGTCTCGCCTTTGGGTTGCCGTTTTTGGTGCTGCTTGTCGGTCGCCGCCTGCCGCAAGGCTATGGCTGGCGGCTGACACTATTATTGCTGCTTGGCGGTTTGCAGGGCGTTGTTGGCTGGTGGATGGTTAAATCTGGACTTTCGGAACAGGCCAGCGTTTCGCAATATCGATTGGCCGCGCATCTAAGCATGGCGCTGGTGATTTTCAGCCTGCTATTATGGACGGCGCTTGACCTGCTGTATCAGCCCAGTCGCCGCCCCAGCGGGCACTGCATGGGCAGTTTGTTGTTGATTGCCATTACCATTGTGGCGGGTGCGCTGGTTGCCGGCATGGATGCTGGTCTGCTCTATAATGAATACCCGCTCATGGGGTCCGGGTTTGTGCCGGTCGAATATGGCGAAGCCGGGCTGTTGGACGCGTTTGAAAACCCGGCGTCGGCACAGTTTCATCATCGCTGGATTGCGGCACTGACATTCGGCGCAGTGATCGCGTTGGGGGCTAGCGCTTTGCGGTCTGGCCAGCCGCTACTTGGCGGCTTAGTGATCGGCGCAATATTTATGCAATTTTTGCTTGGCATCGCGACTTTGCTGCACGGCGTACCAGTGGCGCTGGGCGGCATGCATCAGGCCGGCGCGGTGATAGTGCTTGGCAGCACGCTGGCATTAGCACACGCAAAATACCGCTAGGCGGGTACCTAGCGGGCTTTAGTCGGCCTTGGGCTTAGTCAGCTTTTTTGGGCTGTGGTACCCGCCGAATATGCAATTCTGCCAAGGCTGCATCATCGACCGTGGATGGCGCCGCCATCATCAGGTCTTCAGCCTTGCCATTCATTGGGAACAAAATAACCTCACGGATATTGGGTTCATCGGCAATCAACATCACCATCCGGTCAATGCCCGGCGCAATGCCGCCGTGCGGCGGTGCCCCAAACCGAAAAGCATTAATCATTGCCGGAAATTTTTCATCAACCACACTGTTTGGGTAACCGGCAATTTCAAAGGCTTTATACATCACTTCGGGAAGATGGTTACGAATCGCGCCTGATGATAATTCAACGCCGTTACACACCAGATCATATTGCCAGGCGTTAATGGTCAGCGGGTCTTGGTCCTGCAACGCCTTCATGCCGCCTTGCGGCATCGAGAACGGGTTGTGTGAAAAGTCAATCTTGCCAGTGACCGGGTCTGCTTCAAACATAGGAAAATCAACAATCCACGCAAAGCGAAACGCATTTTTATCAATCAAATTTTGGTCTTGGCCGATTTTCACCCGGGCACGTCCAGCTAGGCTGGCAGCCTCGTCGGCCGCCGCACAGGCAAAAAATACCGCATCGCCATCATGCGCGCCGGCCGCAACCCGGATGGCTTCGGCTTTTTCCGGGCCGAGTGCTTTGGCGACCGGACCGCGGGCTTCGCCTTCACCATAAATAATATAGCCCATGCCCGGCGCGCCTTGTTCTTGGGCCCAGCTATTCATCCGATCGGCAATCGCACGGCTCCCACATTTAGGGCCGGGCACAGCCCGCACCACAGCGCCTTTTTCAATATTTTTCGCAAAAATAGCAAAATCTGATCCACGAAAAAGCTCTGTCACATCACAAATTTCAAAGGGCACCCGCAAATCAGGTTTGTCATTGCCATATTTGAGCATCGACTCGGCATATGGAATTTGCACAAATTCCTGATCAACTACTTTGTCTGAAAATTCTTCAAACACGCCTTTGATAACTGGTTCAACGGCAGCAAACACATCCGCTTGCTCGACAAAGCTCATTTCCAAATCAAGCTGATAAAACTCGCCGGGGCTGCGATCAGCGCGGCTGTCTTCATCACGAAAACAAGCGGCAATTTGAAAATACCGGTCAAACCCACTGACCATTATAAGCTGCTTAAATTGCTGCGGGGCTTGCGGCAAAGCATAGAATTTGCCCGGGTGCAAACGTGCCGGCACCAGAAAATCACGGGCGCCTTCAGGTGATGATGCTGTTAAAATCGGGGTCTGAAATTCGGTAAAGCCCTGCGCGACCATGCGGTTCCGAATCGACTGTATAATTTGCGCCCGTAACATAATATTTTTGTGTGGTCGGCTACGGCGCAGGTCAAGATACCGGTAGCGCAAGCGGGTTTCTTCGCCCGAATCCTCGTCAGAATTCACCTGCAGCGGCAATGTATCAGCCGCAGACTGAACATCAAATTGTTCAATGCGTATTTCAATATGGCCGGTCGGCAGGTTTTTATTGATGGTATCATCACTGCGCCGCAACACAGTGCCGGTTATGGTTACCACAGATTCAAGCCGGGTTGCCTCGACCAGCGCAAAGCTGGCATCTGATGAATCAACAACACACTGCGTCAGTCCAAAATGGTCTCTAAGATCAATAAAGACCAGCTGCCCGTGATCGCGTTTCCGGTTAATCCAGCCAGATAATCTGACAGTTTCGCCAACATTGGATTCGGTTAACGCGGCACAATTATGGGTTCGATAGGCATGCATTGAATGAAGGCTCCACAAAGATAAGGTCTAAGTAATCTCTAGTTGTGTCCGGGGGCACGAAACTGTGCAGGGGCCGGCAAAAAACCGCGCGAGTATGCAAAACATATGAAGCTGACGCAACCAGCTTTGCAGCAATGCCGGTGCTGACGGCATTCATCACTCCGTGTGGCATAGCTAGCGCCGGCGCCCACGCCGTCCTCCACGCGGGGCCGCGCCATTCGGTTTTGCCTCAAGTCCAGCCCAAGCCTCGCCAAGCGCCGCGGTCATCGCCGCACCATCAAAGGGGCGCTTTTCAGTGCCATTAAGCGCCGCGGTCATTGCCGCCACATGGGCCGGGGTGGTGCCACAGCAACCGCCGATGATCTGGGCACCGGCATCCCGCGCAAACAGCGCATATTCGGCCATTAATGCGGGCGTACCATGATAATGAATGGCGCCATCAACATAGGCAGGAATGCCGCAATTACCCTTGGCCACAACTGGGACGCCGGCAGCTTGGCCCAAAATACCTTGAACCGAATGCATCAATTCAGCCGGGCCAATGCCGCAATTTGCCCCCATAAAATGGACGCCTTGCGCGGCAGCAAAGCTGGCAAAATCACCCGGCGTTACCCCCATCATAGAGCGGCTGGCCGTATCAAATGTCATCGTGGCACAAATTGGCAGACCGGTTGTTTTGGCTGCTTCGATGGCAGCCGCGACCTCTTCGGTTGACGACATAGTTTCAATCCACAACACATCAACACCACCGGCCGCAAGCGCCTGCGCCTGCGCGGTGAAGCCGTCGACCGCGCTGTTATGGGTCAGCGCGCCAAGCGGCTCGAACAATTCGCCGGTTGGCCCAATCGAACCCGCCACCACAACCCGCCGACCAGTCTGGTCAAAATGCGTATCGGCGGCGCGGCGCGCCACTGTGGCGGCGGCGATGTTCAATTCATCAACGCGGTCTTGCGCATTGTGTAATTTAAGCCGAAATGCGGTGCCGCCAAATGAATTTGTCAGGATCAAATCTGATCCGGCATCAATAAAGCTATTATGCAGCCATAAAATATCATCTGGCCGCTCTACCGACCATAATTCCGGCGGATATCCGGTTTCAAGCCCGCGGGCAAACAAATTTGTTCCGGTGGCGCCATCGGCAACGCACCACCCTTTATCAGCAATAATTTCAGCAAGTACGTTGCGCATATAGGGGACTACCTTTGTTGACAACAATCCAAACCAGTAGTGGCCAAGCCTGTGATCAAGCCTATGCCCACGCTTATGTCAGGGCCTAAGCTTAGCGCCAGAAGCCCTAGCATAGTATAAACCAGATTATTACAGAACCAAGCGTTTTGCGGCGCGCCGAGGTGGGCGCCGTTTTATACCGGTAGCAAGCGTCCGTCGTTCACGCAAAATATCAAGCAGTTGCAGTTGATCGGCTTCATCCATACTGCGCCATGAAGCAATTTCAGCACGCGTACGATAACAGCCAATACACACGCCATCGGCCGGGTCCATCTGGCATATTGAAATGCATGGAGACGGCAATTTTGGGGGTTTAGGCTGTTCAGAAGCGGCCATTATGCCTCGCTATAAAATTGTCAACTGGTTAGGCTGCACAGCTTTCATCAACTGTTACCGCAATCTCATTAAAGGCTTTGAGTTCACTAAGGTCATCATTTGCCGCGGCCACAGTCACAAGGCGGCCATCTACAACCGGGGCCGCCACGCCAACTTCAACTGGGGTGGCGTGCGGACGATCCATTGCGCCGTCAATCAATTGCAGCAACGCTACCGCATCACCTTGCAACAAAACTGGCATATCTTCACGCAAAAACGCCCGCAAAACACGCTTGGCATGGGCTTCATTTTGCAGATTATCAACATGGCGTTTGCCTGCCGGCACAATAAGCCCATCATAATCAATCGCAAGCGCGGTGGATAAGGTTGAATCGGCTGGGTAAGACATGCCCCATCCGGTGCCGTTCCACGCATTTGTTAAGCCTGCCTCGCGCGAGATAATTCTCAATTTGGCGCCCGCTTCCATCATCGCACGCTGGATCGCAATAAAGCCAGTTTCGTCAAAGCCGCTGGCGACCATAATACCAATTGTTTTCCCGCTGAGATTGGCAAGATTCATAAAAACGCTCCTTGTAAAGAATCATTGTTAAGCCGCCATTGCGGCGGCATCGGTAGCAGACCAGCCATGCGCCGCGCCTGAAAGGCTGCAGCTGGATCCCATAACGCCTGCTGGGTTTGATGCAGGCTATACCCTGTATGATTAAGTAATTCAACCCTTACACGGTGGCCATTTGTGGAAAAATTATGCAAAATACAGCTTACCGCTTCTGCCTGGTTCGCAAGCGCGAAAATAAGGTATGCTGTAACACGGTCGCCACGCCGCCAACGCTTTTGCGGTTCGCAATCGGCCCGCGCCACCCACCACAACCAAAGTGAGGATGCCATGTGTGATATAGAAATTTGCAACCCAAACCAGCCGAACCGGCCAAAAGTGTCAGAGACAGATCGCCGTTTATTCATGAAGGGCATGCTGGCATTGCCCCTTGCCGCAATTCTAGCTGATGTCGATTTGGCGCATGCCGAAGCCAGCAAAGGTGTGATGCTGCAGGAAACAACCGCTGCTGGTAGCGCCGTTTCTGCCTATTTTGCCAAAGCTGATAAAGACGATGCACCGGTGGTCATTCTTATTCATGAATGGTGGGGCCTTAATGATAATATCAAAGCCATGGCAGAAAATATTCGCAACAACGGATTTCACGCCGTGGCGATCGATTTGTTCAACGGGTCGGTTGCCACCACGCGTGATGAAGCCAAGGCCCAGACGGCAGCCGTTACGCCGGATGCTGCGCGCGCCACAATCAGCCATTGGGTAAGCTGGGCAAAAGCCGCTGGCAATGGCAAAGTCGCGACTTTGGGATGGTGTTTTGGCGGCGGCTGGAGCCTAGATGCCGCGCTCACCTCAGAACTAGACGCCGCGGTCATTTATTATGGGCGGGTCACCGCAAGCCAAACGGAACTTGCCGCATTGACAACCCCACTGCTTGGCCATTTTGGGACTTTGGACAAATCCATCAACCCGGAAATGGTCGGCGGTTTTCAAAAACGCCTTCGCGCCGTTGGTAAAGATAGTTTGCTAACAACGCATTGGTACACAGCTGGCCACGCGTTTGCAAACCCCACCGCCGGGCGCTATGACGAAGATGACGCAGCACTGGCATGGGCACGCACCCATACATTTTTGGCCGCGCACCTACGCTAGGCCCGGCCAGACCATTACCCGCAAACCTTTATCTGTCCGGCACTATTACAGCGCCGGACAGCGTAAAATTGCATGAGGCCTAACCTCAGATAGGTAAATTCTGGCACGTCAATATTGCGCTGCAATCAACGCTTACAGCTTGCTGTGTGCCCCATCGCATAGCGGCGCTTTTGCCGATTGTTTGCAGCCACAGAAAAACACTTTTTTGCTGGCATCTGCGGTGAATTTCACCGGCGCAAATCCGCTATCTTTATGGCTGCCATCACAAAATGGCTGTTTTGCGCTTTTACCGCATGAACACCAAAAGTAACTTTTACCTTCTTCAACCTCTATTGGTAGTGGCGCTTTTTGCGCGATAACGGCATCACTCATATCAACCCTCACAGATGGTAAATAGGCATTGTGGTCTTCGGTGGTGCCATGCAAACGCTTGGCAACACCACGACAATGCCCCTGATAAACAAAAACTGGAGCGGGCAACGGGGTTCGAACCCGCGACCCCGAGCTTGGGAAGCTCGTGCTCTACCAACTGAGCTACACCCGCATCTGGACGCATACTGCCCATTTTCGGTAGGTTCGACAAGCTGAATTTTTGACTGGCGTCTGCCGTAGGGCAAGCCTAGAACCACAGCCGCCATGCCACAACAGCAGCACCTTTACCGCTACACCAGCCGCTATTTCGGTGCCGTTTGGCAATCACTTTGTAAATTAATCAATAACCAAAAATTGTCCGAAAACTAGCGATAAAAGTTGCTTTCCGGTAGGGTTTTGGTCATAAACTTGGTCACGCCTTCGATGGGCGTTATATTTTTTTGCGAACATATGGCAGAGCCGATGATGACACCTTACGACACTGGCGAGACCAAAGATACGTCAGAGCAAATCACGCCGGCGGCGACTAGTGCCGTTAACACGCGCCCTAATCGTGCCGAGGCTGAAGCTGCGGTTGAACTGCTGTTGCGCTGGATTGGCGAAGACCCCAAACGCGAAGGTTTGGTGGGTACGCCGGAGCGCGTGGTGCGCGCATGGGAAGAATTTTGCGTTGGCTATAGCGAAGATCCGGCCGCCATGCTGCAGCGGACATTCGAAGAAGTTGAGGGCTATGATGACATGGTCATGCTGCGCAATATTCGGCTGGAAAGCCATTGCGAGCATCATTTGGTGCCAATTTTGGGGTCGGCGCATATCGCTTACATGCCAAACCGGCGCGTTGTCGGCATTTCTAAATTGGCGCGGGTGATCGATAGTTTTGCCCGCCGTCTGCAGACCCAAGAAACACTGACCGCACAAGTTGCTGAAACCATCCAGTCTGCTCTGCAGCCAAAAGGCGTCGCCATTTTGATCGATGCGCAGCACCAATGCATGACAACCAGAGGTGTGCGCAAACCTGATGTATCGATGGTCACCACCCGCTTTACCGGCGTGTTTCAGGATGATGCTGATTTGCGGCGGCGTTTTTTAGAACAGGCACGGCTTACCTAACCGGCGCTATGATCTCTTGTTAAATCTGGGTAAAAAGCCGAGATTACCATTATGCAACTGTCGCCCGTCTTAAATATTTTAGGACTTTTGACCACGCTTCTGGCAGCCGCCATGCTGATTCCAATGTGTGTTGATCTGTATCTGGGATCAGGCGAATGGCAAGTTTTTGCTTTATCGGCATTACTTACCGGGTTTTTTGGGGTGTCGGCTTGGCTTACGACAAATCGACGGGCGGGACTCGATTTAGGCTTGCGGCAAGCGTTTTTGCTGACCAATGGTGCGTGGTTCATGATCGGCTTATTTGGCGCGCTTCCCTTTATGTTTAGCACCTTAAATCTGAGCCTAACCGATTCAATATTTGAATCTGTGTCCGGTATCACCACAACCGGGTCGACAATCCTTCCCTATATCGAAATAGCCTCGCCCGGCATTTTGGTGTGGCGCGCGTTATTGCAGTGGCTTGGTGGGGTTGGCATTGTGGTGATGGCGATGGCGGTACTGCCAATGTTGTCGGTTGGCGGCATGCAGCTATTTCGCACAGAATCCTATGAGCGCGCCGAAAATGTCGTGCCACGCGCCACCCAGCTTGCTGGCGGCATTGGCCTTGTTTATGCCGGCCTGACAGCACTATGGGCCATAATGCTCAACGTTGCTGGCATGAATATGTTTGACGCCGTAACCCATGCCATGACGACCCTTGCCACCGGCGGCTATTCAACACGCACCGCCTCAATTGGCGCGTTTGATTCGGTCGCCATTGAATGGATTGTCATTTTTGGCATGATCGTCGGCAGCCTGCCCTTTGCCCATTATCTGGCATTAGCGCGTGGCGGCTGGCGCGGCTTAATAAATGATCCTCAAGTGCGGTGGTTCCTGTTTTTGGTCACCGGGCTGGTTATATTATTGAGCTGGTATTTGACACATTCTGGACAATCATTTGGCGATGCTTTTCGCCAATCAAGCTTTAATGCGGTTTCGATTATGACCGGCACCGGTTATGTCAGCGCGAATTATTCGGCATGGGGCGGGTTTGCCTCGACCATTTTGCTGATGACCATGTTTATCGGCGGCTGTGGGGGGTCGACAACTTGTGGCATTAAAGTGTTCCGATTGCAGGTTTTGGCCGCGACTGCGCGAGTCCAAATCAACCGGCTTTTGCGGCCGCATGCGGTGGTGCTGGCCTATTATAACCGTCGTCCGGTCAGCCAAGAGGTCATGGATTCGGTAATGGGGTTTTTCTATCTCTACATCCTTGGCTTCGTCCTCATCGCTACGCTGCTTGGCATGGTGGGACTGGATTTTGTGACAGCTTTGTCTGGCGCAGCAACATCAATTAGCAATGTTCGGCCCGGTCTTGGCGAAGTGATTGGCGCCGAGGGTAATTTTTCATCGCTCCCCGATTCGGCGAAATGGGTCATGTCCTTTGGCATGTTGCTCGGACGGCTAGAGATTTTTACTGTTTTGGTGATGCTGCATCCGGGCTTCTGGCAGCGCTAACCACCCCCGACAATCATCCCCGACAATCATCCCTGAGAATCACAGCTGAAAGTCATGGGCACCCATGACGCCCGGGCGCCAGTGGGTTTTATTGGCCTTACAGTGCCCTAGGGCAGGATGATCTGGTTGATTTTGCCAAGTTCGGCTCGGGCCTGTGCATCAAGCGATGCCAATGCCCCATTAAGTGCCTGCTGTATGGCATTTTGCACATCATTGGCGCTGGCAGATTCGGCGATGGTCACCGCATGGTTCGCCGCTATTTGCGCCATAGCCTGAGCGCCACCAACCGGCTGCAACCACATGATTTTCACTTCAAATTCAGCCTTAATTTTGGTGTTTTGCTGGTCGGTAAACAGCATATTGACGCCGGTTTGTAGCGGCAGTTTTGTGCGCGTCACCGCCGCCCGCGAAATATCAAATATGATCTCGCCGCTACCACCAACAGGCTGCAAAACGCGCATCGCCCAGTCAGCCAATACATTGCTTGGCAAGCGGGTTGCCCGATGACCAATGTAAGGCGATTCTATGGGCATTTGCCAATTATCAATAACTTCAAGCCGCCGGGCATTTATCGCCAACGGCACAAATGCATCAACAGTTGTCGTGGGCGGCGGTGATGGGGGTGTGGTTTGACACGCCGCAAGGCCTGCCATCAGCGCAAACATAATCAAAATATGTTGAATATAACGCATGCTCGTCGACCTTCTCATGTGCTGACCATTTTTAAGCTATCATTATAATGAGTCAGTTATCAAAAAATGCCAACCGTCAAATAGCCTGTATTGCCCAACATAATATCGATTGCGCCTTGGGGCTATGACTGGAATGCCGGCAAGTCGCTTTTGTTGAAAAGGCGCTCGGTTTTGCAAAACTCACAGGTGATTGCCAGCGCCCCGTCAGGATCAGCCAAATCCTCTATGTCATCGGCGCTCAACTGTGCCAACATTGTTTCGATTTTCTGGACATCACAGCGACACTGGTCTTGGACCGGGCGGGCCGGCGCGACATGCGGCGCCATGCTGTTAAATAATCGAAAAATAATTTGGTCAGGCGTCAAATCCGGGTCGATCAATTCGCGGCGCGTTACAGATGCCAACAAGGTCTTTGCCGTATGCCACGCATCATCGCTGGCACGCTGGGCATCATCGCCAAAAACATTATCACCACCCGCAGTCGCGATGCGTTGCAACATCAAAGCCGAGGCCTGCCATCCCGTGGCGGTTTTGCCAGCCGCACATGACACCATAGTGTCAAGCTGTTCAGAATTTTCAAACCAGCGCATTGCGGCATCACCTAAATGCGGGCCATCAAGTTCGACAATACCCTGATAGCGCCCGCCAGTGACATTATCATCAACAGTAAAGGCGATGTAGCCAGTCCCCATCAATGGCACTATATTGACCGGCGTGTCATCGGGCTGCGCCAGCGTAATTTCCGCCAGGTTATCCGCCGTATCATCAAGCGCACAATAGCCGCGCATATCACCCGCCTCGGTAATATCGGCAAATAATGTACGGACCATACCATCACCCTTGGCCTGCAGGGTAAATACCCCATCGAATTTCAAGGTGCTGGAAAGGCACGCCGCCAAGGCCAGCGCTTCGGCCTGCAACCGCCCAACAAGGTCTGGATAGGCGTGGCGGGCAATAATATCAGTCGCCGTCTGCCCAACCGACGCCATACGGCCGCGGATCAGGGCAACATCGCTGGACCCATCGGCAAGATAAAAAGGCAGGATCTGCGAATCGGCAGCTATATTGTCGTTAAGCATCACTTACCCCAAAACTTACCAATGCTATTATGCGTCTAATTTCCGGAAACGCACCACGCCAAAATGGCCTTTTGCGCATGCAGCCGGTTTTCCGCTTCATCAAATACCACCGATTGCGGGCCATCAATCACTTCGGCGGTGACTTCCATACCGCGGCGGGCCGGCAGGCAATGCATAAAAATAGCATCACCGGCAGCTTGTTTCATCACCGCCTCATCGACTTGGTACAGGGCCAAATCTTGCTGCTGGTTGCCATCTTCTTTACCCATAGAAACCCACACATCGGTGACTACGGTTTGCACTTTATCGACAGCCTGCGACACATCCTCGGTCAGCATAATATCGCCACCATTGGCCCGCGCCCATGCCAGTAATTCAGCTGGCGGCGCATAGCCGTGCGGACAAGCAATGCGTAGTTGAAAGCCAAATAACGCTGCCGCCTCAACCCAGCTGGTGGCGACATTATTGCCATCACCAAGCCACGCCACCGTTTGCCCAGCCAACGCCCCGTGATATTCTATCATCGTCTGCAAATCTGCCATAAGCTGGCACGGGTGCGAACGATCGGTAAGCGCGTTGATCACCGGCACCGTGGCATATTCGGCCATTGTCGTCAGCGTCTGGTGGCGCAAGCAGCGGATCATAATCGCGTCAACATAGCGCGACAGCACCCGCGCGGTATCTTCAACCGTCTCGCCGCGACCAAGCTGCAAATCTTGTGCGGACAGAACCAGCGGGGTGCCGCCAAGCTGGGCAATACCGGCTTCGAATGATACCCGTGTCCGGGTTGATGGTTTTTCAAAAATCATCGCGACAGTTTTGCCAGCCAAAGGCTGTGCATGGTCTTCGCCGGATGCCAGTGCCAGCTTCATGGCCCGCGCTGTGTCGAGCATGTCATGCAGGGTATCTGCCGAAAAATCTTTTAAGTCGAGAAAATGCCGCATTATGCTTGCATCCTATTGGTTTTTATAAAGAGCGCTACCCGCGCTGAATTGCGTGTGTAGCGCCGACATCAAAATATCAATCTCATCACGGCTGATGATCAAAGGTGGCAGCAGACGCAAGGTGTTTTCAGCCGCCGGAACACACAAAATATGCGCAGCGCGCAAAGCCCCAACAAGACCAGCTAAATCAACATTTTCGGCAAGGCAAATACCGCGCAAAAAACCGCGCCCTCTGATGTCGGTGATGGCGTGCGGGAAGCTGGCCTGCAAGCCCAGCAAGGCCGCATCAAAATAGGCCGCTCGCGCCCGCACATCTTCCATAAATCCAGGTTCGCTCAACACCTCAAGAACGACCGCCGCCGCCGCCATAGCCAATGGATTGCCACCAAAAGTAGACCCGTGCGTGCCAGGCGTCATCGCTTTGCCAACCGCTGCCGAGGCAATCACCGCGCCTACGGGAAAGCCGCCTGCCAACCCTTTGGCAAGCGCCACAATATCTGGCTTAATGCCAGCCGATTCGTAAGAAAACAAATGCCCGGTTCGGCCCATACCGGCCTGCACTTCATCGGCGATAAGCAAGACGCCAAATTCATCGGCCGCCGCGCGTGCGCCAGCAAGATAGCCATCTGGCACCTGCTTGGCGCCGCCTTCACCCTGCACCGTTTCAATCATCACCGCCGCCACATCTGGGCCCATTGCCGCACGCAGCGCGTTCATATTGCCAAACGGCACATGCGTAAAACCACCCGGCATTGGGCCAAATCCGGTCCGAAAGACTGGCCGGTCAGTGGCCGCCAGCATCCCCAAGGTACGCCCATGAAATGCCCCGCTGGCGCATAAAATATTTATGCGGTCCGGCATGCCGTTTTCATACGCAGCGCGGCGCGCTATTTTGACCGCCGCTTCGGTTGCCTCAGCCCCGGAATTACAGAAAAACACCTGATCCAGACCCGATAGTTCGGCCAGCCGCTTGGCCACAGCTTCCTGGCCCGGAATCCGATAAAGATTAGAAGTGTGCCACAATTTGCCAGCTTGCTCCTGCAGCGCCGCAACAAGCCGCGGATGGCTATGGCCAAGCGTGTTCACAGCAATGCCGCTTGCACAATCAAGATAGCGCGCCCCAGTATCGCTTTCCAGCCAGCAGCCATCGCCCCTGACAAAGGCAATTTCAGCGCGGCCATAGGTGTTCATGACAGCGGAATCTGCGGCATAATCTGTTTTTTGATCTGTGCTACCCATGCGCTCACAGTTCTTTAAGTAAATTGCCTAAAAAACCAAACCACCAGCGACCCTGTAATCACTGGTGGCACCACGCGGCCGACAGGCCGCGATTTACAGCTTTGAAATGCCACCATTTTCATTAATTTGTCAAGTCAGCCGCCAAATCAGCGGACGGGCCTGCCTGATTTATCGTTCGGTTACGGTTAATCTTGAATGAAATGTTTGGCCAGGCGCAGCCCTTGCGATTGGTAATTTGATCCGGCACTGCCATATAAAACATCGGGCACCGCCAGCATTGGTTCATAGACCAGCCGACACACGGTTTGGCCTTGCTCGATCAGGAAGGGCACATCATGTGAGCGCACCTCAAGCACCGCGCGGGTACGCGATGCGCCTAATTCAGCCATGCCAAAACCGGGGTCAAAAAAACCGGCATAATGCGCCCGAAATTCGCCGACCCGGGTATCATAGGCACGCATTTCAGCGGCATGATCGCGCGGCACCGTTACAAATTCGCGGCTGGCCAAAATATAGAATTCATCAGGGTTTAGAACCAGCCCGCCGGCCGCCAGATCAGACGGGGCAACACGTTCCCAAAATTCATTAACCGCACAGCTTGCCGGGGCATCAATGTCAATCAGCCCGGCATGTTTGCGGGCGCGCCAGCCAATCATGCCGCTTTTTTCATCAGGCTGCAGATTGACGCTCAAACCGACGCCGTCACGAATGTCAGCGCCGCCATCACCATGCACCAAACCAACCTGTGATTGCAGCGATTGCATGGCATCATCAGATACTGACGCCCGCCCCTGACGCAAGCGCAGTTGAGACAGCCGTGAACCGGCCCGCACCAGAACCGAAAAGGTCCGCGGTGAAATTTCCGCATAAAGCGGTCCCTTATACCCCTCGGCAACCGACTCAAATTCACTCGCATAATCACAGATCAACCTAGTAAAAATATCCAAACGCCCGGTTGAACTTTTTGGGTTCGCCATCGCCGAAACGCCTTTTGGCAAGGCCAGTGATTCCTGCAATTTTACGATATAGACACAACCCCGCTCTAATACAGCGCCATTGCTAAGATCAATTTTATGCATCCCAAATTTTGCCAGCTTGTCCGCCACAGTCATATTTTGACCTGGCAGGAATGACGCCTGCACGCGCCAGGCTTCGCTACCAAGACGCAGATCAAGACTGGCTGGCTGCAACTGCGCTGCGGCAATCTCTTGGGCCGCTGAAATGACGCCATCAACGATCGCCTGTCGCACATGCTGCACCGGCAAAATGCCGTTGCTGTTTTGGTGTTCTAGCATAGGTTTGTCCTATTCACGGTGGGCTTTGTTCGGTGTTTATCTTGTTAGACTCGTTCACATTGAGACCATCTTGGCAACCTGCAACCGGTCAAGATTTTAACCGGTAACCAGAAGCTAACGCACGGTAACACAACAGACCGAGCCCTAAATTGACCCCACAAAGGCACAAAAAGCCAGTTAAAAGTGGGCGATCAGCCGTGCCAATCATGCCAAAACGAAACCCGTCTATGGCATAAAACACCGGGTTAAGACTGGCCAGACTGTCAAACGGCGCCGGCAGCCGGTTGACCGAATAAAATGTCCCCGACAAAAATGTTAGCGGTTGAATCACAAAATTTGTGATGGCCGCCATCTCGTCAAATTTATTGGCCCAAATACCGGCAAGAATACCTGCAAAAGATAAAGCAAGCGCACCAAGAAGCACATAAACCCCGGCCACCAAAGGATGCACCGGCAGGCCCGCCCCACCGATTATTGCCAGCGTCAAAGCGGATACCAGACCAACACAAAAACCGCGCGTCATACCGGCCGCAGCAAGGCCAAATAGTAATTCGCCAGGGCCCAATGGCGGCATCAACAAATCAACGATGTTGCCTTGAACTTTGGCGATGACAAGCGATGATGATGTATTGGCAAAGGCATTTTGCAACACATTCATCATCACCAGACCGGGCACCAGAAATGTTATAAAATCAATGCCGCCGGCAAGGTTGCCACGATTGCCAATGGCCACCGAAAACACCATCAAAAACAGCACTGACGTAATTACCGGCGCCGCCAATGTTTGTAGCGCCACTTTCATAAAACGCTGCACCTCTCGGCTATAAAGCGTGATAACCCCAATGGTATTAATGCGCCCGATAGAGATTGGTCGCACAATAGGCCGGGTGATGGGTGGCGGCGCCAAATCTGGCTGTGCATGCGGTAAATTCGTGTTTTTCATCGGCACAAAATAGGCCGCATTTGATTGAACTGCAATGGGGTAGCAGCATGCTTTTGCGTTTCAGCAACAAAGCCTCTATCCTGCGCACCATAGCATCACCAGCCGGGCCGCTTAGGACGCCTGCAAAACAGTTGAGACAAATGGCCCGAAAACCCGCCCATGTAAGACTGATGAATAAAGCGGTTGATTATCTTGGCCGCTATGCAAGCTCGCGGCACAAGCTGGCGCAGATTCTACAGCGCTTTGCGGTGCGTAAGCTGGAAGATTATGATGCCGAAGATGTCGCAAAAGCGATCCAACAAACGATTGATAGCTGCGCTAGGCTTGGCTATCTCGATGACCGCCAATTTGCCTTGACCACAGCCCGAAGCCAGCGCCGTCTTGGGCGGTCACAAGCCGCGATCCGCCAGCGACTGCGCCAGCATGCGCTTGATGATGACACTATAAAAAACGCGCTATTGGAAGCTGACGAAAACGCCGATGATGGCGATCTGCAGGCGGCGATAAGATTTGCCCAGCGGCGGCGGCTTGGCCCGTTTGCCACCCGCAGCGCCCAGCAATATGAACGCTATGATGCGCAGCATTGGCGCCAACGTGAGCTTGGCGCACTGGCGCGTGCCGGGTTTTCCATGGCCGTCAGCCGCCAGATTCTGGAATGCGCCACGCCGGACGATGTCGACAATTTGCTGAGGCTTGCCGATCTTCAGTCGCTGCGATAAAACATTAGGACTAAAAAAATACCGGGGCAAAAAGCGCCATGAGAGCATCAAGATAACATCAGGTTTAGGGAGTGTCAGATGGATCAGGAACCAATTTTTCAGCCAAGCGCCGCATTAGCAGAGCATGCGCATGTTGACGCCGACGCATATCAGGCGCTCTACGCCGAATCGCTTGCTGATCCGGATGCATTTTGGGGGAAACATGGTAAGCGCATCGACTGGATCAAACCCTATAGCCAAATTAGTGATGTGTCCTACGACGCCAAGGATTTGCATATCAAATGGTTTGCCGATGGCAGCCTGAATGCGGCCGCCAATTGCCTTGACCGGCATCTGGCCGCGCGTGGCGATCAAACCGCGATCATCTGGGAAGGCGACGAACCTGATCAGCACCGCCATATTACCTATAAAGAGCTGCATCAAGATGTCTGCAAATTTGCCAATGTGCTAAAAGCCAATGGTGCCAAAAAAGGTGATCGCATCACTCTTTATATGCCGATGATCCCAGAAGCGGCGGTGGCCATGTTGGCCTGTGTGCGCATTGGGGCGGTGCATTCGGTGGTGTTTGGCGGATTTTCTCCTGACGCGCTGGCCGGCCGCATTCAAGATTGCGACTCAAACATGATTATCACCGCCGATGAAGGTGTGCGCGGGGGTCGGCCCATTCCCCTCAAGGCCAACACCGACGCTGCCTTGAAAAGCTGTCCAGAGTGCAAAACGGTTATCGTTGTCAAGCGCACCGGCGGGGCCATCGATTGGATGGATAATCGTGATGTCTGGTATCATGAAGCGATGCAAAATGCGTCACCAGATTGCCCACCTGAAGAAATGAACGCTGAAGACCCGATGTTCATTTTATATACTTCTGGATCGACCGGCAAACCAAAGGGCGTTTTGCATACCACCGGCGGCTATATGGTGTATGCATCAATGACGCACCAGTATGTATTTGATTACCATGATGGTGATATTTATTGGTGTACCGCCGATGTGGGTTGGGTGACAGGTCACAGCTACATTATCTATGGGCCGCTTGCAAACGGGGCTGTCACGTTGATGTTTGAAGGCGTGCCAACCTACCCTGACAGCTCGCGGTTTTGGCGAGTTGTCGAAAAGCATAAGGTCAATATTTTTTACACCGCACCCACCGCAATTCGGGCCTTGATGCGCGAAGGCGATGGCCCGGTCACCTGTTGTGACCGCACATCTTTGCGCTTGCTTGGCAGCGTCGGCGAACCCATCAACCCAGAAGCGTGGATGTGGTATCACAAAGTGGTTGGTGAAGAACGCTGTCCTATTGTTGACACCTGGTGGCAAACCGAAACCGGCGGCATTTTGATTTCGCCGCTACCCGGTGCCACCGCCACCAAACCGGGGTCAGCGACCAAACCATTTTTTGGCATCGAGCCCATATTGGTAGATGCTGATAACAATCAGCTTGATGGCGCCACCGATGGCAATTTATGTATCGCCCAATCATGGCCCGGCCAAATGCGGACCGTCTATGGCGACCATAAGCGCTTTATTGAAACCTATTTTACAACATTTCCAGGACGTTATTTCACCGGTGATGGGGCGCGCCGTGATGCTGATGGATATTATTGGATTACCGGGCGTGTTGATGATGTATTGAATGTATCTGGCCACCGCATGGGAACAGCCGAAGTTGAATCTGCTCTCGTGGCCCATCCAAAAGTGGCCGAGGCCGCCGTTGTGGGCTATCCGCATGACATCAAAGGTCAGGGCATTTATGCTTATGTGACACTTGTCGCCGGGGCCAGCGCCGATGATGCCTTGGCCACCGAATTACGCCAATGGACACGCACCCAAATCGGGCCAATCGCGACCCCAGATTTATTGCAATGGGCGCCCCAATTGCCGAAAACGCGATCAGGCAAAATTATGCGCCGCATCTTGCGTAAAATTGCCGCCAATGAATATGACCAACTAGGGGATACATCGACATTGACCGACCCTGCGGTGGTCGATGATTTGGTTGAAAACCGTCAGAATAGATGATCTAAAACTGGTGTCTTAACGCGCATAATCGCCTAGCTTATGCCAAGCTCTATGGCCCGGCATACCGCATGGGTGCGGTTGCGGGCGCCCAGTTTTGATCGCAAACTTTTAAGGTGATGTTTAATGGTGACTTCACTTAAATTGAGTTCACGCGCAATTTCTTTATTAGAACACCCTAAGAGCAAGCCGGACAGCACATCATGTTCGCGGCCAGTCAAAAACCGTTCGTTTGCCATAGGCTCTTCATCGGCAATCATATTGGCAGGCACAAAAACCTCGCCTGCCGCAATTTATTTTAAAGCATTGAGTGTTGTCATCGGGCTCATTGAGTATGTCAGATATCCCGCGGCTCTGGCCAGTAGCGCATCGCGTATCACACGTCGCCGCACCGGTGGCCCGATTAACGCTATCGGCACCGGCAGAATGCAGGCGTTACGGACGCGTTCTAATCCGTCCAAATCATCCATATCAGGCATTTCTACATCAAGCCCGATCGTATCGAGATGTAAATTGTCCTCGACAATATCAAGACATTCCTTGACGGTTCCGCAGGCTATAATGCTTAACGAGGCATCACCTGACGCTAAATGACTCTGAACAAAGTCACGGCATAGGCTATTCGCATATCCAATCAAAATATTCATTGCGCTTTCCTTCCATATGCAAAAGTAACAAGGCATTGTCATGAGTATTATTTTACTCAGGTTTCTTGTTACAAAACACATCGCCAGGGCTTTAACAGATTAAAAATTTTCAATCATGCCGCTAACAAATATATCGGCCATAGCCCAAGTGGTTAGAAACGCGCTATGAAGTAAGTACTGACAGTATGTTCACGCTGCCGTGACAGCGGATCATTTGACATGGTGCGGTGCCATTGTGACCGCACCCCAAGGCGCAGCTCTGGCGATCGGGAAACAGTGGTTTCAAAGCCAACGCTGTAGCTCAGGCGACGGGCATGATGCGGCTGTGCAAGATAGGGTTTGGCGGTTAAAAATTGATTATAGACATGTTTCATGCTGGCATTCAGAACCTGACCACTCGGCAAGATATTCTGATAAATGAGTTCCAAACCCTGACCAAAAGATCGTGTGTTTTTGTAGGGTGTGGTGATGCTATTTTGGCTGGCCAGCACGCCGAAGGTCATTTTTTGGCGGGGGCTTGCATAGCCTGACAAAGCAATCTTGGTCGCTATGTTAGTCTTGCGCATATAGTGTGAATGATTGTGATCAAGCTGCAAATGCGCGTTTACGATCAACCGGTTTTTGACGATGTGATAGGTATCAATTGCAACGCCACGCCAATCCACAACGGCAGCATATTGAACTTGGTTTGACACCTGCCTTTGCCGTCCGAAACTGGTCTGATAGGCCATCGCGTGCAAAGGATGAAAGTGATATTTCAGACGCAGGCTTAGCGTAACGCTATCGCCGCCCATTTTAGGCGAGCTAACAAGTGTCTTTGAGTGCGCCAGCACCATTTGAGACAACAGCTTTGCGGTCAGGTTGCGGTCAAATTGCAGGGCTGTTGTGACATCCGTTGTTTTGATATCTGTTGCCACCAGATTGGGCATTTTTACAGTGGCATCGGCGCACCGCACACCGAGCATTTTACAAAACCGGTGCAGCACTGAACCGGCTTAGGGCGGCAGGGGCTGGCCGTCAACCATCGCAAAGCGGGCTTTCCACTGGTTCACCATCAAAATGGACATAATTGTGAGCAACCAAGACGACGTGCAGACTTGCCCATATCTAAATGCGTCATGGTGATAAATTGTATGCTGATATAGGCGCCAAAGTTGCTGGAAATATGCCGCGGCCGCCGCGCAATCATCGGCATTCAAGAGCACCCGACCAATGTCAAAATGTAGATTATGCCGCAACGGAAATACTTCTAGGATATGCAGCGCTAATTGTGACGCTTCGGCGGTACGGCGCAACTGAACAAGCTTGGTAATGGCCCGATAGTGCGCGCGGTCTTGTGGCAGCATAGCATGTTTTGGCTGGATTTGCGATGCCGGCTGTGCAGCCACAGCCCCAACATCACAATAAGCTGTCAACCACGCCCACAGCAATGTAAACACCATAGGAATGTTGACACGGTTTGGTAGGCGCATTCTATGTTATGCTTTGACAAGCTGGCAGCCAATTGCTTTGGCACCAGTTCATCCTTCCCTCTTGTCTCTTGTGCGAACCAGCAATGCTGAGCCAAAAGACCTAACACGGGTTAATAATCTGGCCAAATTTTGGTGGACGCTGGCGATATCGTTTGCAGGAGCATCGATTGTGGGAAAAGCGGCTGTGGGAACATCTGGGCTGCAAATTTTACAAAATCGATTTTAATTTTTCGGCGATAAATTCACCAGGTTCATTATGCACGATGGTGCCTTTGAAATTGCCGTCTGCTCGGTATAAAAACACCGCAGCGCTGTGATCATAAAGATAATCATCACCGTCACCGGTTTTTTTCGCGTAAATGCCAAAATGCTTCAGCACAGATTGAATGGCCGCTGGCGACCCGGTTAACCCGGTAACAGGGGCATCAAACAAACTGAGATAGGTTTGCAGTTGGGCTGGGGTGTCTCGTTCTGGGTCAACGGTCACAAACAGAATTTGCAAATTGTCTGCGGCATGCCCGGCGGCGGCGAGCTGGTCTTGCGCGCTGGTTAGAATCATTAATGTTGTGGGGCAAATATCAGGGCAATAGGTAAATCCAAAAAACAGCGCAATCGGCTGTCCCACAAAATCATCCGCGCGGCGCGCTACCCCATCTTGATCGGTTAGAACAAAAGCGCTGTCCTGAAACGCCGGAAATCCGACCGGCTGCTTTGCCGCCATCCTATTCGACACCACAAACACCACCACCAACACCATCAAAAACGACACTGCCGCGGCTGAGATCTTTAGCCATTTTAAACGCTGCCCTCGCTGTGGGCTGGTGCCGTTGGCATTCGGGGTTTGGTCAAGATTGCTCATAGCATCCGATGTACGGCATCAGCGCCCATGCTGACAAGGGCCAAATAGTAAAATCATCCTAGCATTTGTCCAAAATCAGCCATTGTCATTGGGGTTTTCTTTTGCCTATAGTACGCCACACGGACGGCCGCTAAACAGCGCCTGGCCGCCACTAGTTAACGACGTGTTAGGCAAGTCCATGTATGCAGTAATTGTATTAATTGACCAGATCATAAATATCTATATTTGGACATTGCTGATTTATCTTGGCGTGGGCTGGCTGGTGGCATTTCGTATTATCAATCCATGGCAACCGGTGGTGCGCATGATCACCGATGTATTGGCCCGTATTCACGAACCATTATTGAGCCGGGTGCGCCGCATATTGCCAAATTTTGGCGCTATTGATGTGAGTCCGATCGTATTGTTTCTGGCAGCCCAATTTATCCGCAATTTGTTAATAAGCAGCCTGTCAGGCTAGGCCTATACAAACCAACCAGCCACTTAAAAAAGGATATTTTACATATGACCTTCGATCAGATTATTCTGGGCGTTGCCTTGGTTGTTGTCGCTGGCATACTTGGCTGGGGCGTCATCACCATGGCACGTGGCGGCGAGTATAATGTAAAGCATTCAAATCGCATCATGCGATACCGCATTATCTTTCAAGCGGTCGCGCTGGTCATTATTCTTTGTTTGATGTGGTGGCGGCGCAGTGGATCCTAAAGGTTCGATGGCATAGCCGCCACGCCGACACCATCACCACTCGCAATTTGACATAGGAACGACATGGTTAAACTAAACAAAATCTATACCCGCACCGGCGATTCGGGCGAGACCAGCCTTGTTAATGGCATGCGCGTGTCAAAACATGCCCGCCGCCCGTCAGCCTTTGGTGAAATTGACGAAGCCAACTCGGTCATTGGTCTGGCGCGCCAACATTGTGGCGCCAATAGCGAGGCTGATGACATGCTAGCCCGCATCCAAAATGATATGTTTGACCTTGGTGCCGATATCGCGACCCCGGAAACTGACCAGCCAGCGCTGCGCATCACCGCCTCTCAAGTGACCCGCCTTGAAACAGAAATTGATATGATGAATGCTGAATTGGCACCGTTGAACTCGTTTATACTGCCCGGCGGTAGCGCGGCCTCGGCATGGCTGCATTTGGCCCGCACAGTGGTGCGCCGCGCCGAGCGCCATATGACCGAGCTGGCCGCCGAAGAAGTGGTCAACCACGCCGCCATGCATTACGTGAACCGCTTGTCGGACCATTTGTTTGTGTTGGCGCGGCGCTTGAATGATAATGGAAAAACTGACGTTTTATGGCGCCCCGGTGAAAATTCTGGGCAGAAATAGACAGGTTTTAAAAACCGCACCCTGCTTTAACAACACAACATGGGTGATAGCGTTTTACAATAACACGGCAATCTGAGGAGAATATTATGAAAGTTCTGGTCCCGGTTAAGCGGGTGATTGACTATAACGTCAAGGTGCGCGTCAAAGCTGATAATAGTGGGGTTGAACTCGCCAATGTGAAAATGGCGATGAACCCGTTTGATGAAATTGCTGTTGAGCAAGCCCTACGCTTGAAAGAAGCTGGGGGCGCCGACGAAGTCGTTGTGGTGTCAATTGGGCCGTCGCAGAACCAAGAAACTATCCGTACCGCCTTGGCAATGGGGGCTGATCGCGGGCTGCATATCGAAGCATCGCATGATATTGAGCCGTTAGCCGTGGCCAAATTGCTAAAAGCCGTTGTCGATCGCGAAACCCCCGGTTTGGTGCTGGTGGGCAAACAGGCCATTGATGATGATTGCAACCAAACTGGCCAGATGCTTGCCGCCTTGCTCGGCTGGGCACAAGGCACCTTTGTGTCAGCCCTCGAAATCGCTGGCGACAAAGCCAAGATTGTCCGCGAAGTCGATGGCGGGCTGGAACATTTGGAAATCAAGATGCCGGCCATTATTTCGGTTGATTTGCGTTTGAATGAACCGCGCTATGCATCGCTTCCCAACATCATGAAGGCCAAGAAAAAGCCGTTGGACAGCCTCAGCGTTGACGCGCTTGGCGTTGATGTCAGTCCGCGCCTGACGGTTGTTAAAGTAGAAGAACCAGCCACCCGCCAAGCCGGCATTAAAGTGGCTGATGTCAAAGAATTAGTCGATAAACTCAAAAATGAAGCAAAGGTGATATAACCATGAGCATTCTTGTTGCTTGCGATCATGAAAATGGTCAATTTGGGGCTGCCACATTAAACGCCGTTAGCGCGGCAACCGAAATTGGTGGTGATATTCACCTTTTAGTGGCCGGCGATACATCCAATTCCATTGCCGCTCACGCCGCGGCGATTGCTGGCGTTGCCAAGGTGCTGGTGGCCGATGGCGCTGAATATGCACATGGTATTGCCGAAAATCTGGCACCGCTGATTTGCGATCTTGCCACTGGCTATAGCCATATTTTGGCGCCCGCAACCACAACCGGCAAAAATATTATGCCGCGGGTTGCCGCGCTGTTGGATGTGATGCAAATTTCCGACATTATCAAAGTTTTGGATGCGAACAGTTTCCAACGGCCAATTTATGCTGGTAATGCGCTGGCAACCGTGCGCTCTGATGAGGCAGTCAAAGTGATCACCGTGCGTAGCACAGCCTTTGAAGCGGCGGCGGCAAGCGGCGGATCAGCGGCGATTGAAAGCATTGGCAACACTGGTGACGCCGGTCTGTCATCTTATGTCAAATCAGAGTTATCAAGCTCTGAACGCCCCGAACTTACCTCGGCGCCCATTGTTATTTCTGGCGGACGCGGCATGCAGGACGGCGCAAACTTTGCGATGTTGGAACGGGTTGCTGACAAGCTTGGCGCAGCAGTCGGCGCATCGCGCGCGGCAGTTGATGCGGGCTTTGTTCCGAATGATTATCAGGTGGGCCAAACCGGCAAGGTGGTGGCGCCAGATCTGTATGTCGCAGTTGGCATTTCAGGGGCCATTCAGCATCTGGCCGGCATGAAAGACAGCAAGGTCATCGTCGCCATTAACAAGGATGATGAAGCGCCGATTTTTCAGGTTGCTGATTTTGGCCTTGTGGCTGATTTATTTGATGCTGTGCCCGAATTTGAAAAAGAAATCGGCTAACAAGCACCCTAAATCCTTTTCCAAACCACATCATCAGGCGGCGCTGCGGCGCTGCCTTTTTTGTGGGCGGCTGTCAGTGATGACGTTAAACGCGCTTTACTGTCTTGGCGGTATCTTATGCCGCGTTAAATGTGCCAGGGCTGCTTACAAAACGGCGCATCTCGTCCTGCATAGCATTTTCGTGCCATTCACGAGGGCCAACATACACCAAACAGTGGCGTTGATCGGCCGACAAAAGAAAGCTTGTCGGCAAACCACTTACCCCCATCTCGCGCGATAATGCCGCTTTTGGATCAAACCCTAAGCGCGGCGCGGTAACCCCGTTTGCCGCCAGAACCGGCAAAGATTTTTTCGCCCCACCACGGTCCAGCGAAACAAGTAAAACCACGATACCGTCAGGCTGCAACTGTTCGGCTGCCTTCTGTAATGAGGGCATTTCGGCGATGCATGGGGCGCACCAACTCGCCCAAAAATTAATCAACACAGGCTGCCCGCGTAATGTATCAAGGGTAAAAGCGGTGCCATCTTTGGTGGTGATCGGCTGGCGCATTGACGGGGCGGCTTGCACCGATGTCGATGCAGTGGCAGCAACCGCATTGCCAGCGCCAAATACACCACTTTCCCAGCAGCTGAGTGCCGCCGCCGCGCCAAGCAAAACTTGACGGCGTGCATAAAGTGCGGTTTTTGGCTGAAAATTCATAGAAAGCCGCGTATAAGACATGAGCCAGTCCCAATCATGTGGTTATGGATATGACGAAAAATAATAACACATCATCTGCTGAGACAAAATCTAGCATCTGGGGCGGCCGCTTCTCAAGCGGTCCGTCGCAATTGATGCAGGATATTAACGCCTCAATCAGCTATGACCAGAGGCTTTATAAACAAGATATTGCCGGCTCCAAGGCACACGCCACCATGCTGGCGGCTTGCGGTATCATTTCATCTGATGATTGCCAGCAAATCCATGCAGGGTTAGGCCAGATTGCCACGGAAATTGAAACTGGCGTTTTTGTGTTTTCTGAAGCTTTGGAAGATATTCACATGAATATCGAAGCGCGCCTTGCCACATTGATTGGCGAGCCAGCGCGCCGCCTCCATACCGCACGCTCACGCAATGACCAAGTGGCGACCGATTTCAAATTATGGGTACGGGACGCGCTTGACGCTGTCGATGCGGCGTTGGCTGATATGCAGTCAGCCCTGCTGGACAAAGCCGCCAACCATACCGAAACTTTGATGCCGGGCTTTACACATTTGCAGACCGCGCAGCCGGTGACTTTTGCGTTTCATTTGATGGCCTATGTAGAAATGTTGGGCCGGGATCGCGGTCGGTTTGCCGATGCCCGCGCCCGCTTGAATGAAAGCCCGCTTGGCGCCGCCGCGTTGGCCGGCACATCATTTCCCACTGACCGGCATATGACGGCTGCAGCGCTTGGTTTTGACCGGCCCGCCGCCAATGCTATGGACGCTGTGTCGGATCGTGACTTTGCGCTTGAATTTCTAGCCGCCGCAGCTATTTGCGCGGTGCATTTGTCGCGGTTTGCTGAAGAACTGGTGATTTGGTCATCGGATCGTTTTGGGTTTATCACGCTATCTGATGCCTTTACCACCGGCTCGTCTATCATGCCGCAAAAACGCAATCCAGATGCTGCCGAATTGGTGCGTGCCAAGCCGGGCCGGATCATTGGCGCGCTTACTGGCCTGTTGATTGTTCTCAAAGGGCTGCCGCTGGCCTATGGCAAAGATATGCAGGAAGACAAGGAAGGCGTATTTGACGCCGCGGATTCTTTAGGTATCGCGATTGCCGCCACTACCGGCATGATCCGCGATATGACGCCACAGCCTGACGCCATGCTCGACGCGCTGAAACAAGGCTTTCCCACGGCCACCGATCTTGCTGACTATATGGTCCGAGAGTTGGGCATGCCGTTCCGTGAAGCGCATCATGCAAGCGGTGCCATTGTTGCAGCTGCCGCTGATAAAGCGGTTGATCTTGAGGATTTAAGCCTTGCCGAGCTACAAGCCATTGAACCTAGAATCAAAGCGAATATTATAGGGCAACTTTCAGTGATGAGTGCTGCCGCAGCGCGTACCAGCTTTGGGGGCACCGCACCTGATGAAGTTGTGGCGCGAATCGCCGATGCCAAACAGCGCTTTGGTATTTGATCGCTATATAGATCAGGCTGGCAAATCAGACCGCCGGCTTTTATGCCGTCAAGGAGACGTGTGACATGCAACGCAAAACTATAATAGCCAGCCTATGCGCGATGCTGTTGATTGCCGGGCTTAGCGCCTGCGGCAAACGCGGCGACCCGTTCCGCCCCTCTGAAATTACGGAACAGCAATCAACAAGCTAGCCAGATTTTGCATGCTTTCTCCAAAAGGATTTATCTGAATGTCTGCTTTTTACCGCGACAGCAACCAGCATTTAACGATTGACGGCGTGTCGCTTGACGACCTCATTACTGAATTTGGCAGTCCGCTTTATGTCTATTCCGGGGCTGGGTTACAGCGTGCCTTTAGCGCTTTTCAGGCGGCCGTGGCGCCGGTATCCGGCAAAGTGCATTTCGCGTTAAAAGCCAATTCAGCGCTTGGCGTTATCGCGCTGCTGGCACGGCGTGGGGCTGGCGCAGATATCGTGTCGGTCGGCGAATTGGCGCGCGCGCTGGCAGCCGGCATCAGGCCTGGAGATATTGTGTTTTCAGGGGTTGGCAAAACCGCTGCTGATGTGCGCGCCGCATTGACTGCCGGCATCGGCCAAATTAACGCCGAATCGCCAGCTGAAATTGCCAAGATCAGTGCGGTTGCCGCCGCCATGGGCGTTACCGCGCCAGTTGCACTGCGGGTCAATGTTGATGTAGATGCCGGCACCCATGCAAAAATTTCAACAGGCCAACGCAGCACAAAATTTGGCATTTCGACCGATCAACGCGAAGCGGCTAATCTCTATGCCGCAATCCATGCAGATCCGCACATTAGGCCAGCTGGCCTGGCCGTACATATTGGCTCGCAGATTCGTGATCTGGCACCTTTTGAACGCGCCTATACAGCGCTTTTGGACATCGCCAACGGGCTTCGGCGCGAAGGTTTAGAGGTGCCATGCCTTGATCTTGGCGGCGGGGTTGGGGTCGATTATCAGGATGCCAGCGACACCGATTTCAGTGCCTATGGCGCTTTGGTCACGCGCCTATTCAAAGATAGTGGTTTTGCGCTTGGATTTGAACCTGGCCGTTCCATAGCCGCGAATAATGGGGCGCTGTTGACTGAGGTGATTTATGTCAAACAAGGCGACAATAAGCGCTTTGTAATTGTCGATGCCGCGATGAATGACCTGATCCGTCCAACCCTTTATGATGCGCATCATCCAATTGTGACAATCGCCCCGCCACAAGCCAGCACCGGCCGTGCCGATATTGTGGGACCGGTATGCGAAACCGGCGACTATCTCGGACTTGATCGGGATATGCCGGCACTTACCACCGGCGACCGCTTGGCAGTGCTGTCAGCCGGGGCCTATGGCGCGGTTATGTCATCTGCCTATAACACGCGGCCACCTGCCGGCGAAGTCATGGTTGTTGACGGGCGTGCGCATCTGTTACGGGCGGCCCGATCAATCGACAGCTTGCTGGCCGATGAAACCATTCCAGAATTCAGCTAATTCGCCTGTTTATCGATAAACCCGATTGGCAAGCGGCGTCACTGTCACCTGCACCTCTTGCGCCGCCTCTAAGGTGAGCTGTGTAAAAAAGCCGCTAGCTGCACTGCCTGCAATGATATCGGTTTCAGGCCGCAGCAGCGTTTCATTGATAATCACGCCATCGCCCGACTGCACTGTCACCCGCAGATCAGCCGCATGGCTGCGCCAATAGCCAGTGTTACGCAAGCCCCCGGACAGCCGCAGCGTGTCACCCGAATAGCTGGCATTGAGGTCAACCACCTGTAGCTGTGTTAACACCGGGCGAATCGTCAATCCCAAATTATCAAACCCATTGATCAGAACCGGCATATAGGCCGTTACCGTAGCGCGGAAAGCGATGATCGCCGTGACGAAACCAAGCAAAAATATGCTTATGAAAACTGGTTTCCACGCCGCCTGCAGCCGGTGCCACACAAACGCGCCATCATCAGGGGCTTGCGGCGCTGGCCGGTGGGCTGTCCACATATGATGGCACAGCGAACACCGCACAGTCTGGCCAGCTGGATGCAACTGCTCAGGCGCAATCCGAAAAATTGTCGTACAATGCGGACATGTCAAAAGCATTCCGTTAGCCCATTAAATTAATATTATCTAATAAATATTAACCTGTTCAATCATTACTGCCAAACATCGATATGGAAACGGCCGCCTTAGCTTGGTAAACTGCGCCAACTATGACACGAAAACACGCACAATTTTATAAGATCGCCAAAAGCCTCCTTGGCAGCAGCGCTGTTATCTGCGCCATATTTATGTCTGGATTACAATATTTTGTGCTTCATCTGCCGACACATGCTGATGACAGCATAACCAAAAGTCACGGCATTGTTGTTATCACCGGCGGGCAACAACGGCTTGATGCTGGGCTGTCATTATTAGCTGACGGCACCGCGTCAAAATTATTGATTTCTGGGGTCGGAACCGGCATCACCAAAATCATTCTTGGCAATGAATTAAAGTTGAACGCAACACAGCGCCAGCTGATGCGCTGTTGTGTCGAGTTAGAATTTGCTGCCAGCGACACCCGCGGCAACGCCTTGGCAGCACGGCAATGGGCGCAAAATAATCAGTTTTCATCACTATATTTGGTGACAGCCAATTACCATATGCCACGGGCGCAGCTGGCGTTTCAGCGTGAAATGCCGCACATGACGCTGCATTACTGGCCGGTAAACCCGGATGATTTGCATTTGGACAGCTGGTGGACAGAACCGGCATTGATCCGGCTTCTGGCCCGCGAATATGCAAAATATTTAGCCGAATTTATACGGGTCTGAGCCGCCACCAAAAATTATCAATCTTGACCAGCATCAATAATAGAACGCCGAATTTCGCGGGTGCGCGAAAATAGATCTTGCAATTTATCACCCTCTTGCCAGCGAATAGCCCGCTGCAAATATGACAAATCTTCAGAAAAGCGCTGCAGCATTTCTAGCACTGCCTCGTCATTATTCAAAAATACATCGCGCCACATCACCGGATCAGACGCGGCGATTCGCGTAAAATCCCGAAAGCCTGATGCGGAAAACCGGATAACATCATTTTTCAACTGCTGTTCCAAATCCACCGCGGTGCCAACAATCGTGTATGCGATCAAATGCGGCAGGTGAGATGTCAAGGCCAGCACCTTGTCATGATAATCAGGTGCCATACGCTCGGCAACAGACCCTAACCCGGCAATGAATGACTCAAATTGGGCCACCACAGGTTCCGGCACATCCAATGGCAAGACGATCCAGTAGCGCCCATCGAACAATGTTTCTATGCCAGCCTTTGGGCCGGAATGTTCGGTACCGGCTAGCGGGTGCGATGGCAGCCAGATAATCGAATCGGTTAAGTGCGGTGTCACATCACGCAAAACTGATCGTTTTGTTGATCCGGTGTCAGTCAAAACAGCACCCGCTTTCATATGTGGAATAATGGTTTCGGCAAGCCTGCCCAGGGCGCCGACCGGCACCGCCATAATCACCAAATCAGCCTGCGCAACGGCGTCAATCGCGGTGGCTGCCACCTCGTCAACAAGCTGCAATTCAGTAACATCGGCGGCGGCATCCGGGTTAGCATCATAGCCAACAACAGATAGCGCTAGCCCAGCGCGCCTTGTGGCCAACGCAATAGAGGCGCCAATCAGCCCCATGCCGATGATCGCAATTTTGTCATAAATAGCTGTCATAATATCACTACCTGTTACCTTTTGGGTGGCTGTTACCTAATAGATAAGCTAGCGCGCATAAATGCCAAGCAGCCGTGCGCCAGCGCCGCAGGCCACTGGAACATGGTCACTGATATAGCCATCTACCGCCATGACAGGCGTGCCGTGCTGTGCATTTGCCACCGCAAACAGGCTGATATCATCGCCTGATTCATCTGGCAAATAGTCAGCCAAAATATAGGCCGGCGCCACGGTTTCGATGGGGAATAGGGGGGTGCGTGCCAAAATTTTCACCTGTGGATATGCAGCCATGGCGCTAGCCAGCGCCTGATCGTCTTGGCCAGCTGGCACCACACCGTACCGGCAAACCTTGGTGTCTAGCGCTGCCAGCACCGCGTCATAATCGTCACAGTGCTGCGCTGCAAGCGCGCTGCCCATATGCCAAACGGCGGCCGGCAGGGCTTGTTTGTGAACGGCGAATGTTAAATCCTGGTTCTGGCGGGTCAGGCTTGCCGCCATGATTTGCCGCCAAATACCCAAAAGCACCGCTGGCGCAATATCATCGCTCATTGCGGCCAAACGACGGATCAAGGCGGCTTCGCGGCCCGGCCGAAATGCGGCGGCGCCATTTTTGGCAGCAATCACCGCATCAGACAGGGTTAGGCGCTCAGAAATCAGCTGCAGAATATCGGCATCCAATTTATCTATTGCGGCGCGTAATATGCCTAACTTTTCACTCATTAACATGCATCCTTTAAGAGCGCCTTTTTGACAGCGGCCAGCTTACTCTACCCGTCGCAACGCGCCAATCGCGGTTTCACCGGACCTTTCGTTACGGGGGTAATTCACCGCCAATGCTGGCGCTGTGCCGGGGCCACGGCGGCGCAGTTTACTGGTGTTTCCCGCCGCTGCATAGAGCATTTTCTCGGCCTCAACCAGAAGAACCCCGCCCAGCGCCGGCCACCATCGGCGCCCAAGCCGTTCAATCCCTGATGCAAAGCGCATCATGGCGTGGTTGTTAAACGGTGGCAGACATACGGCCCGCTGTATATGACGGGGAATAAACCCATGCGTTTCGAGGAGCTGACACAGCTGGCGGCTGGAATAGGGACGACCATGCCCAAATGGTGTATGTTCACGCCGCGCCCATAAGCCGCGCCTATTCGGCACCACCACCAGCAACCGCCCAGCGCCATCCAACACCCGCCAGCATTCATCTAAAAGGCGGCCCGGCTCTGCATCAAATTCCAGCGCATGCGCCACCAGCAACCGGTCAACATATACATCCGATAATGGCAATGCCTGACCATCAACAAGGGTGCTGCGCACCGCCCCGGTTTCCGGCCATTTTATGACACCGCAGCGCGCCAGCATCAATGCGGTCAGCGCCTTTGGGTCTTTGTCATTATGCTGCAGCCAGTCCACACCATAACCCAATATCATATTGCAACTGGTGGCGTTGTGCTGCCAAAAACTGGCAATATGGGGCTGCATTTGACCAGCCAGATGCTGACCAAGTGGTGTCTGATAAAATGCCTTTAGCCCGGTAACATCATCAAACATGTCAGAGTGGCCTCCATTGGGCGGCGTTGTGCGCGTAAAACCACCCTAGTCCGATAAATTGCTCAATTCATAAGCAATCTGACGGCAATCATCATAGGCATCTGGTTTGGCAGTGCGTACCCGCACCGCGCGCACTTGTGGTAGTGCCGAAAGCGCATCAAAAATCTGCCGTGCTAGGGTTTCCTGAAGATCATAATGGGTGGCATCAACAAGCCTGCGAATGGTATCGCGGATCACATCATAATCAATGGTGCTATGCACCGAATCATCACGCGGCTCGGTGCCATCACGCAGCCACAGCTCGGCATCGATGAGAACCGTTTGCTTGGCCTGCCGTTCGGCTTCATAAATGCCAATTGATGCCTGACAGGTCAGACCTTCAAGAAAAAACCGTCGGGTTACTGTCATACCATCTTTCCTTTATGCCTTGGCATGGTTGCTGATGCCCGTTTTTAATGGCCCGCTATTAGTGGCCCGCTAATAATGGCCGGGCACAATCCAATCTGGCTGAATGCCGGTTGCGGCAATAAATTGTGTGGCACCGCCCTCACGAAACAGCCCGGAGCCGGTTATCAACACGGTTTGCAGGCCGGCCGCCCCACCACCTAAAATATCAGTATGCAGGCTATCGCCAACCATCGCCACCCGGCGCCTATCAAAATTTCGTCCAGCCAGCTTTTGCAGCCTGTCGAGCGCCATCGCAAAGGCCGGCCGATAGGGCTTGCCATACCATCGCACCGGCATTTTTGCCACCTGCATGGCGCGTGCCATCCAATAGCCGGGTTCGGTCGAAAACCTGTCTTCATGCGGGGCCGCCACATCTGGATTCGCCACAAACACTGGGCGCGGCCGCGCTATTAACGCCGCTTCAAAAGCGGTCTGGTCATCAATTGTCCAATCTATCGCCCCCAAAAACGCAAACGCATCGGCTGTCTGCCAGAAATTCTCGGTATTTTCATAAGGCTGCACATGGCTGAATGGCAACGGCGTCACCACCCCGCCAAGGCAGCCAATGACAGCCGTATTTGCAAGGGCTGCCGGTGCCCCCTCGTCGGACGCCGCCACCATCGCATCGCGGCTTGACACCACCGCCGCCGCCGCAATAGGCAAGTCCCAATCGGCATATTTTTGCGCGGCTACGCCAGCTTCAAAACTGCCGCCATTGGTTAGCACAACAACAGGTTTGTTCTGCTGGCGGGCAGCACCCAAAAGCGCGTCAATACCCGCCACCAAACCATTGCCGACATTAATCACCCCATAGCCATCAAGGATCAGAGCGTCAAATTCAGCTAATATATCGATCAAGCCGCCGGCCTGCCGCGCGCCGCCGGATACAGCTTGCGGCATATAGCGGCGCTGCATTTCATAAATCGCCATAACACCAGCCAAATCCAGCGCCGCCGGCGCCGGTATCTTGGCCTGTTGCCAACCTTGGTCTTGCTGTGTGATGGTCAAACCCTAATCCTTAAAAAAATTCTGCGCAGTATCACTGTAATGCTGCCGCCGTAATGAACTGACCAAACGCCTCACACCAAATCAGCACAGCCGGATAGGCCGCTATATCAACTTCGGCTGGCACCGCCAGCGAAAAATTCTTGAACGCCTTGATGGCGCCAATGCGTATCGACTGCGCTTTGATCTCGTGAAAATCCGCTCCAGTTTCAACATATTTCGGGGTCAGATACAAACGATAATCAGGGCCCGGCGAAATTTCACCATCCGCCAGATACGGTCGGCATTGACCATTACCGTCCCATCACCCCAATGCAACCCGTCAGAACCCGGCAAATCGCGGACAAATTCACCGCGCCGCAAGGCACTATCCGACAACGCGCTTATGGTTGCCGAATCAAGCCCTTTTTCGGCTGTTAATATGGGCAGAAAATACACCCCCAAGCCAAATCCAATCACCACACCCGCGCACAACTTGGCTGCCCCAAACCACAAAATATGGCGGCGTAAGAAAGTCATTAAAGACGGTCGCATGCTCTACTCCTTTTCCACGCACCAGAGAAGCCACAGCCATCTGGCACTTAACTTTGTTTGTTATTATGAAAGAAAACGTAACAGCCAGAATATGTTATCATAGATAATACTTGTGCCCGGCAGGGTTTTTGGGGAAAGCTTTTCGCCATAATGTAGACGCCGCAACGGAAAGGTTTCAAGATGAAGCTCGCATCATTACAAACAGATATTGTCAAAACCCCACCGCCGGGATTTGGCGGTCGCTATTTTGTTTTTGTGACGCTCACCACAGCGTGTGGCATCAGCGGTATTGGCGAAATTTACGCTGCCAGCTTTCGCCCTGAGGTGATCACCGCGATGGCAGATGATGTGTTTCAGCGCTATTTGGAAGGCGAAACCCCGTTTCAAATTGAACGATTCTGGCGGCGCGCGCATGGCTCTGGTTTTTCTCACCGGCCCGATCCATCCATGCAAGGTGTGGTCAGCGGGCTTGAAATGGCTTGTTGGGATATTATCGGCAAAGCGCTTGACCGGCCGGTTTATGATTTGCTTGGCGGGCAGGTGCATGACCGGTTACGCACCTACACCTATCTTTATCCAACTGCCGATCAGGACGCGGCCACATTCTATAATGACCCGATCGCCAGCGCCGGGGCCGCAATGGCCTATGTTGACCAAGGCTTTACCGCGGTAAAATTTGATCCGGCCGGGCAATATACGGTATTTGATGGCCGCATGCCCGATCTGCCAGCGCTGCAACGTTCGGTGGCATTTTGCGCCGCGATTCGCGACGCCGTTGGCAGCAAAGCTGATTTATTATTTGGCACACATGGTCAGTTTACCGCTGCCGGAGCAATCCGCTTGGCAGCAAAGTTAGCGGCTTTTGACCCGTTATGGTTTGAAGAGCCAACCCCGCCTGACATGCCAGAAGAAATGGCCAAGGTGGCCGCCGCCACCAGTATTCCGATTGCCACCGGCGAGCGGTTGTGCACCAAATATGAATTTGCGCGGGTGCTGCGCTGTGGTGCGGCGGCTATTTTGCAACCGAATCTGGGGCGCGCTGGTGGTATTTTAGAGGGCAAAAAGATTGCCGCACTTGCCGAAACGCATTATGCGCAGATTGCGCCGCATCTCTATTGCGGGCCTGTGGTGGCTGCCGCCAATATCCAATTGGCCGCATCAATACCAAATTTTCTGATTCTCGAATCAATTCAAAAAATGGATGGATTTCACGCCGATCTGTTAACAACACCTCTTTGCTGGGAAAATGGCTATATTATACCGCCAAAAACCCCCGGTCTTGGCGTTGAGCTGAACCGCGACACGGTGGCTAAACATCCGTGGAATGGCGATCAATTGCACCTCGAAATGGGACAAAATCCCTATGATCCAATCCGCGATGGCGACTTTGCCGGTGGCTAGCCATGCGCGACCACCCCAAAGATATAGCACTGCCGGCTTTGGTGACCGCGATTACACAACTATAAACACACGCAAACACTTGACAGTTGACCCGCAAAGCGTATATTCCAGCCCGCTAAAGCGCACCGACAGTAATCAGGGCGCCTTTAGGCTGTGGCACAGGATGCTGCAAAATGCGGTTAGACTGGCCTGGCCAGAACAATTGCACTGTTGACGAATTACACCGATGACTATGGCACTGAATAAGCGGTAAGCTTTTGTGCTTTTAAGTCAAACTGTTATGATAAGGAAGATCGCCATGTATGCTTTGGTGAAGACTGGTGGCAAGCAATATCGTGTAGCAAAGGATGACACTATCCTTGTTGAACGGATTGCGGCTGAAGAAGGCGCCGAAGTCATTTTGAACGACATCGTCATGCTTGGTGATGGTGACAAAGTGACAATAGGTACGCCAAATGTTGATGGTGCCGCTGTGAGCGCAACCATTATGCGGCAGACACGTGGCCCGAAAATCATTATTTTCCGCCGCAAGCGCCGCAAGAACCATCGGCGTACACAAGGCCACCGTCAAGATCTGACTTTACTGAAGATCAATGACATTGCCGAAGATGCAAAAAAACTAGCGCCCGCTAAGCCAGCAGCTAAAAAAGCCGCCCCAAAGGTGGATGACGCGACCAAGCCAGTGGCCAAAAAAGCCGCTCCAAAGGCGGCGACGGCAAAGAAGCCAGCAGCCAAAAAAGCGGCAAAGAAAGATTAATGACAGCGCCGCTACGCGGCATTGAGAAACTGAATAAGGTGGTAAACAATGGCACATAAAAAAGCAGGTGGTAGTTCCAGAAACGGACGCGATTCAGCTGGACGGCGTCTTGGCGTGAAAAAATTTGGCGGCGAATCAGTACTTGCCGGCAATATTATCATGCGCCAGCGTGGCACCAAAGTGCGCCCGGGTGATAATGTTGGCATGGGTAAAGACCATACCTTATTTGCGCTCACCGAAGGCCAAGTGGCATTTCGGGAAAAATCAGGCGGCAAAATGTACGTGAATGTTGTGCCAATGGCAGAGGCCGCTGAATAGTTCTGACCAGCGTCGATTACCACGATGTGCATGTAAAGAACGTAAAGTTCAACTGGCCAAACATAAGTGCAGGGGAATGACATTACTGTTGTTCCCCTATTGTTTTTTAACGACTGTATTTTACTGATGAAGCCCCTATTGCAACTGAAAGCATCATCATGAAGTTTCTAGACCAAGCCAAAATTTATATGCGCTCTGGCAATGGCGGGCCTGGCTCGGTAAGTTTTCGGCGCGAGGCCCATGTGCCATTTGGCGGGCCTGATGGCGGTGATGGTGGCCGTGGCGGCGATGTTGTTGCGGTAGCGGTCAATGGGCTTAACACGCTGATCGACTATCGTTACCAACAGCATTTCAAAGCCGATTCAGGCCGCCCTGGGGCAGGCCGTGATCGCAGTGGCGCTTCGGGTAATGATGTCATTATGCGGTTGCCCATCGGCACCCAGATCCTATCGGATGATCAGCAAACCGTTTTGGCAGATCTGACCTATGAAGGCCAGACCATTATTCTGGCCAAGGGCGGCATTGGCGGCAAAGGCAACGCGTTTTTCAAATCATCGACAAACCGCGCACCGCGCAAATCACAGCCCGGCGAGCCCGGACAGGAAATGTGGGTTTGGCTGCGCCTTAAATTGATTGCTGATGCCGGGCTTCTTGGCATGCCGAATGCCGGAAAATCCACATTTTTAAGTGCCGTATCGGCGGCCCGTCCCAAAATTGCTGACTATCCCTTTACCACGCTGCACCCAAATCTTGGTGTGGTGGGGGTCGACGGCAAGGAATTTGTGATGGCCGATATCCCCGGCCTAATCGAGGGTGCGCATGAAGGGGCTGGCCTCGGACATCGGTTTCTTGGCCATGTTGAACGCTGTCGCATTTTGCTACATCTTGTCGACGCCACCGGCCCCGACCCGGTGGCCGCTTGGCGCATCTTGCGTGATGAATTAAGAGCCTATGGCGGCGGGCTGTATGACAAGCCAGAAATTGTCGGCCTAACCAAACTTGACGCCACGCCGGAAGATTATGCCGAAGATTTGGCAGCGGCCTTGCGACAAGCTGGCGCCGCCCAAGTATTATGCTTGTCTGCGGTCACCGGTAATGGGGTCACCGCGATGCTGCGTCAACTAATCAGCGTCATTGAAACCAGCCGCGCCAAAGATGCCGAGCCTGAAGAGATAGAGCCATGGTCGCCATAACCGGTATTTCAGCGCTGCCCGATGCGCGCCGCGTTGTGATAAAAGTTGGATCTGCCTTGCTTGTTGATGAGGCCAAAAACACCATCAACACCGGCTGGCTGGCCGGCATTGCCGAAGATATCGCGCGCCTAAAATCTGCTGGCAAAGACGTGGTCGTAGTGTCAAGCGGCGCCATTGCCTTGGGAAGCCGGCTTCTAAAAATTCATCACAAAAAGTTGAATTTGCAAGAAAAACAGGCCGCCGCCGCGGCCGGTCAGGTGATTTTAGCACATGCGTGGATGGGTGCGCTGGGCGCCCATAATGTGCAAACAGCGCAAATTTTGTTGTCACCTGATGACACCGAAACCCGCCGCAAGCACCTTAACGCGCGCGCCACGATGAGCGCGCTGTTGGCCTTGGGCGCGGTGCCGGTGGTTAACGAGAATGATACCGTTGCCACTGCCGAAATCCGCTTTGGCGACAATGATCGGTTGGCGGCCCGCGTTGCGGCGATGATCGGGGCCGATCTATTGGTACTACTATCCGATGTCGACGGGCTATACACGGCCAACCCAAGCCATGATGCCGGTGCCAAGCATCTGGCCCAAATAGATCATATAACCGACGATATTTTGGCAATGGCCGGCACCGCCAATGCCAGCTATGCGTCAGGCGGTATGGTAACAAAATTAGAAGCGGCCCGCATCGCCACGGCGGCCGGGTGTCATATGATTATTTGCGATGGGCGAGCTGCCGCGCCGCTTAGCAAATTGGAAGCCGGCGCGCGCTGCAGTTGTTTTATTGCCGCCGAATCGCCGCATACCGCCCGCAAACAATGGATTGCCGGAGCGTTAACGCCGCGCGGTGCCATTACCATTGATGCTGGGGCCGTGCAGGCCTTGCGCAACGGAAAATCGCTTTTGCCAGCCGGGGTTTTAGCGGTTGATGGCCAGTTTGACCGCGGTGACCTGATCGCCGTTGAAGATCAGGCCGGCAAAATTATCGGACATGGTTTGTCAAGCTATGGATCACTGGATGCGGCGTCCATCAAAGGCCATAAAAGCCGTGAAATTGAAGCTGTGCTGGGGTATCGTGGACGCGATGAGATGATCCATGCCGATAATTTGGTGGTGAGCGATGGCTAGCGGCATAAAGACCCACGCTGGGTAAAGCCCGCACTGCGTATACATATGCGCCAGAACATGGTTAGGAATAATAATGACACAGACAGCCGCAAAAACCGATGATGCTACGGCCTTGATTACCGCATTGGTTGACAAGGCGCGCCGCGCTCAGGCCACGCTTGGCACTAGCAGCTATGCGATGCGGTGCGATGCCTTGCTGGCGGCTGCCAAGATTATTCGGGCGCAAACCACAGACCTGCTGCGCACCAATGAAAAAGACCTTGCCGCCGCCGCCAAAGCCGGCCTGACGGCCGCATTCATTGACCGGTTGACGCTAACCGAAGCGCGCATTGAAGATATGGCCGCCGGACTTGAAGCCATTACTAAGCAGCCTGATCCCCTTGGCGCAGAATTGGCCCGCTGGCAGCGCCCAAACGGGCTTGATATCACACGCCAATCCACCGCTTTGGGGGTAATTGGGGTGATTTACGAATCGCGTCCAAATGTAACGGTTGATGCGGCTGGTCTGTGTGTTTTGGCTGGTAATACGGTGATTTTGCGTGGCGGTAGCGATAGTCAATATACCTCGGCACTACTGGCTGGCGCTATGGTAGAGGGGCTGAACGCTGCTGGCCTGCCAGGTGAGGCTGTACAAATTGTGCCAACTACCGACCGCGCTGCGGTGGGGGCCATGCTAGCCGCGGTTGGCGGCATTGACGTTATCATTCCACGCGGCGGCAAATCACTTGTTGAGCGCGTCCAACGCGAGGCGCGGGTGCCAGTTTTCGCGCATTTAGAGGGTATTTGCCATCTCTATATCGATAAGGATGCCGCCCTTGATAAAGCCCGGTCGATTGCGGTAAATGCAAAAATGCGGCGCACCGGCATTTGTGGGGCCGCCGAAACATTGCTGATTCACAAAGATGTAGCCGCCAGCATGCTCCCCGCTATTGCGGCAGACCTTATTAAGGCCGGCTGCAGTCTGCGCGGTGATGCGGCGGCGCAAGCCGTGCTTGGCAATATAGAGGCTGCTAATGACGCCGATTGGCACACCGAATATCTAGATGCGATTTTGTCAGTGCGGGTTGTTGACAGCCTCGATATGGCGATCAGCCATATTGCCACTTTTGGGTCTGGTCACACCGAATCGATCATCACCGAATCGGACCAAACAGCCGAAGCGTTTTTGGCACGTGTCGACAGTGCCATCGTGATGCGCAACGCATCAACCCAGTTTGCCGATGGCGCTGAATTTGGCATGGGCGCAGAAATCGGCATTGCCACCGGTAGATTACATGCGCGCGGCCCGGTTGGTGCGGCGCAACTCACTAGTTTCAAATATGTTGTGCGCGGCGATGGCCAAATCCGCAGCTAGCGCTTGCCGCCATCATAGCCCACGTCTGTTTCATAGCCGTACAGCGCTTAAAATCGGCCTTCTTGGCGGGTCATTCAACCCGGCGCATGACGGCCATATTCATATCAGCCTGCAGGCACATCGCCAGCTTGGTCTCGATCAAATTTGGTGGCTTGTCAGCCCGCAAAATCCACTGAAAAGCCCAAAAGATATGGCCGATTTGAACAAACGGCTAGCCGACGCTCGTGCCAAGGCCGCGCCTTATCGGTTGTTAAAAGTGATCGCCCCAGAGGTAAATCTGCCAAGCAATTTTACCTATAACACCATAAAACATTTAAAAAAAACAATGCCTTCAGCGCGGCTAATCTGGATTATGGGGGCTGATAACACCGCCCAGCTGCCGCAATGGCGACGCTACCGGGATTTGTTGTCTTTACTGCCCATTGCCGTAATCGATCGACCAAGTTATTCTTACCAGGCTATAAGTGCTGGTCTACACCTGTTCAGGCGGCGGTATACTAGCAAAAAGATGCGCCATAAATTGGCCTGCCGCCAACTACAACTGCCAGCATGGTGTTTTATAAATGGACAACGCCATCATGCATCGGCAACCGCAATTCGGCAGCGCCACCAGACTGGAATAGTGCAACAAAAGCCGCATTAGGGCTGAAACGTTAAAGGAGATCCCCATTTCTAAAGCGCGCACCGTGATCAACGCAGACCAGATCCTTGAATTAATCACCACTTCGCTCGACGATGATAAAGCTGAAAACATCATAACAATCCCATTGCAGGGCAAATCTGCGATGGCCGATTATATGGTTGTTGCCAGCGGCACATCAACGCGCCAAGTGGCCGCCATGGCCGAGCATGTCGCCATCAAACTCAAGCAACATAACGTGCCGATGCTGGGGCTTGAAGGGTTGCGCCAGGCCGATTGGGTGCTGATTGACGCCAATGATGTGATTGTCCATTTATTCCGGCCCGAAGTGCGCGAATTTTATGGGCTAGAACGCATGTGGGCCGATGATGCCGCCGAAGAGATTGTGGTTGTTGGCACCGACGGCTAGGGCGGTGCCGGATTTGTTTCCTGCAACTCTGAACAAATATCGCATAGGGTAAGGTGGCATGCAGCTGTTTATTCTTGCCGTTGGCAAAGGCCGCGGTGCCGCCGAACACCGCCTCGCCGAAGACTGGCTTGGCCGACTTGCTGACGGCGGGCAAATCATAGAAGTTGAATCCAAATTGCCAGCAGGCATAAAACGCACCGCCGATGAAGGCAGCCGTTTACTACGCGCACTACCAGCTGGCGCGGCGCTGGCCATCCTTGATCCGAACGGCAAGGATCATTCATCCGAAGATTTGGCAGCGTTAATCAGCACATGGCGCGATAGCGGCTTTGGCGCCGCCGCCTTTGCGATTGGCGGGGCCGATGGGCATGCTGATGATATACGCAAAAAAGCCCTCAAAACCATTTCTTTCGGGCGCGCAACCTGGCCACATATGCTGTGCCGGGCGATGCTTGCCGAACAGCTGTATCGCGCGACAACAATCTTAACCGGACACCCCTATCATCGCGGTAATTGACTGGCTGTGTTAGGGCTATACTTCGCACATTAGGATGCGTATAAGATCGGCATGTCTTCATCAGTTTACCACCCGTCACAAGGCCCTGTTGTTTTATGTATTATGGACGGCTGGGGCCATCGCATTGCACCTGACCATAACGCTGTGGCGTTGGCCAGGACGCCGGTTTTTGACAAATTGATGGCAACCAGCCCGCACAGTCTTTTGGCGGCGTCTGGGGCGGATGTTGGGCTGCCTGATGGGCAGGTCGGCAATTCTGAAGTTGGACACATGAATATTGGCGCCGGCCGCATAGTTATGCAGGATTTACCGCGCCTCAATGCTGCCACCAAAGATGGATCGCTGCAGGCACATCCAGCGGTGCAGGCGCTGGCCACAAAACTTGCGGCTAGCGGCGGTACAGCGCATGTTATGGGACTGTTATCACCGGGCGGCGTTCATGCCCACCAAGATCATATGCTGGCAGTCGTAAACGGGCTGGCCGCGGCAGGTATTAGCGTTGTCGTGCATGGCTTTACCGATGGCCGTGATGTATTGCCGCGCGACGCTATTGAAAGCTTGCCCGGATTTCTTGCCAGACTGCCCAAAACCGCATCGATGGGCAGCCTGACTGGGCGCTATTTCGGTATGGACCGCGATCACCGCTGGGACCGCACGCAAAAAGCCTATGACGCGATCGCCCGTGGCCGTGCTGTCTTTCACGCTGGTGACGCCATGGCGGCGCTGGCGGCCGGCTATGCACGCGGTGAAAGTGATGAATTTTTGCAGGCAACGGTACTTGGCGATTACCGCGGCATGCGCGATGGTGACGGGCTGGTGATGATGAATTTTCGCGCTGACCGGGCCCGCCAACTGCTGGATTGCTTTTTCCGGCCTGACACCACCAAATGCGATCTTGTCGAGATTAGCTTGCAGCCGGCGCTTGGCATGACAAGCTATTCATCTGACCTCGATAACTTTGTGACGCCGCTTTATCCGCCAGTTGAAATCATCGACAGCCTTGGCGATGTTGTCGCTGCCGCTGGGCGGCGCCAGCTGCGTCTGGCAGAAACAGAAAAATACCCGCATGTTACCTTTTTCTTTAATGGCGGCGACGAAACCATCCGCGATGGCGAAGACCGCGCCATGGTGCCATCACCCAATGTGCCCACCTATGATCAACAACCCGAAATGAGTGCCCGCGGTGTCTTGGACACGGCGTTAGACAGCCTCGGCCACGGCGCCCATGATTTATTGATTATCAATTTTGCCAACCCTGATATGGTTGGACATACTGGCAATCTTGACGCAGCTATCGCCGCGGTAGAGACCGTTGATGCCTGTGTTGGTGAATTGGTGACGGCGTTGCGCCAGGCCAACGGGCAAATGCTATTGACAGCCGATCATGGCAATTGCGAGCTGATGTGGGACGCTGATGCGCAATCACCGCACACCGCCCACACAACAAATCTAGTGCCGCTGCTTTTGGTAAATGGGCATGATGGATACGGCCTTATGGATGGCCGGCTAGCCGATCTTGCCCCAAGCTTGCTAGCGATGCTTGGCATTGACCAACCAGCCAGCATGACCGGCCAGCCCTTATTCATAGCTAATTTAGCATCTAAAGATTAGCGCCAAACCAACAAACCCATGCGAAATCATGTGGCGGGGTTGAATCCGAAGCTTTTCACTGGCACCATGGCGGTGGTCTTAACCAGTATTTTTCGCGTCACATTACTATGGTCAGGACGCACCCGGAGTATTATGCTGTCCTCATAATTAACAAGCTCAGCCGCATCACAGTGACCCGCCTTATAAGGCTATCGCAGGAGCAACCAAATATGCATCTCGTGACCAGTTTATCAACTATGTGTTTTCAGATGAAACGGGGTGTTCTGCCGTTTCTATGCGGTGTTCTGGTAGCGGGCGCTTTTGCTGTGCCCACGCTCACCGTTGCCGATTCAAACAAGAATGAAGAAATCTACCGGCAATTAGGCTTGTTTGGCGATATTTTCCAGCGGGTCCGTGAAAGCTATGTTGATGAGGTTGATGAAAAGGACCTTATCGAAGCTGCCATCAATGGCATGCTGACATCGCTTGATCCACATTCATCATTTCTGAATACCGAAAATTTTTCAGATATGCAGGTCCAGACAAAGGGTAAGTTTGGCGGTCTCGGCATTGAAATCACCATGGAAAAAGGTGTCATAAAGATTGTTTCGCCGATTGATGATACGCCGGCCGCAAAGGCCGGATTGCAGCCCGAAGATTATATAATTGCCGTTGATGGCGCGGCGATACTTGGCATGGCACTGTCTGAGGCTGTCGATAAATTGCGCGGCGAGGTGGGGTCAAAAGTCACAGTCACCGTGCAGCGCGCGCAAGACGAGCCATTCGATGTCACGCTCACCCGCGACACCATAAAAATCCGCTCGGTCCGTTCAAAAATGTTTGATGGCATTGGCTATCTGCGAATCACCACTTTTTCTGAACAAACCACGCCCGGACTAAAAGATTCGGTTGCAAAAATGTTTGAAGACCACGGCGATAATTTGAAAGGCTTTGTTCTCGATCTTCGCAATAACCCGGGCGGGCTTTTGAATCAGGCCATTGCCGTTAGTGATGCGTTTTTGGAAGCTGGCGAGATCGTCTCGACACGCGGCCGCGACCCAGATAATGCCAGCCGGGTTTATGCCAAGGCCGGCGATATTGGGCGCGGGCTGCCGCTGGTTGTGTTGATTAATTCAGGGTCGGCATCAGCTTCAGAAATTGTTGCTGGCGCCCTAAAAGACCATAAACGTGCGGTGTTGCTTGGCACCCGTTCGTTTGGCAAAGGCTCAGTGCAATCGGTGATCCCGCTTTCTGGCACCGGCGCGATGCGGCTGACCACAGCGCGCTATTATACGCCATCCGGCATATCAATTCAGGCAAAAGGCATCACCCCGGATATCGAAGTGGCGCTGGCGCGCATCGAAAAGCTGGAAGGCGGCATCACGCGTGAAGAAGATTTGAAAGGTGCGCTGGACAAAAACATCCCACAAAATGCTGAGGCAAATGGTCAGGCAGATGACGCGACCACCGCCGATGCAAAACCAGAAGACGACCAGTCAAAAATTGACTATCAACTGGCGCGGGCACTAGACCTGATCCAAGGCGTATCAATCTTTACCAAGGACAAGTCACCACAATGAGTTCAGCGCCATGCCCGTATGATGAACGTCCCTACCGGCCATGTGTGGGGATTTTCCTGCTAAATGATGCCGGCAAAGTGTTTGCTGGGCGGCGCGTCGATAGCCGCGTCGAAGCCTGGCAGATGCCCCAAGGCGGCATTGATGCCGGCGAAACCCCTATAGACGCGTGCATGCGTGAAATGCGCGAGGAAATTGGCACGAATAATGCCGAGCTGGTGACCCAGCATGATGACTGGCTATATTATGATATTCCGCTGCCCCTGGCCGACCGTTTGTGGCAAGGGCAATATAAAGGGCAAAAGCAAAAATGGATGGCACTGCGGTTTACCGGCAGCGACGCCGACATTAACATTGCCACTGAAGAACCTGAATTTTGTGAATGGAAATGGTTGTCACCTGGTGATCTTGTCGATCTTGCCGTACCCTTCAAACGCGATGTCTATGAAGCTGTTCTTGCCGCATTTGCGCCGCATCTGAAATAAACCATCAACCCAACAAAAAGCCGCCGATGGGACATCCCAGCGGCGGCTTTTTTATATCTTGGATTAGGGCCTAAAGGGCGGCAATCACCGCGTTCAGGAAATCGGCTTCATCTCCACTGGCATCAGCCGCTTTTGCCTTCAGGCTTGCCGCGTCAGCGCTGCCAAGGTTGATTGCACGTTCGGCGAGGATCGTTACGCTTTCGCCTGACACATCTGCCAACCCACCATCGATCATAATACGGTCGGTGACCTTGCCGTTTTCATGGATTTCAACAACACCACGTTCAAGATCAGCCAGCAAAGGCGCATGCCGGGGCAATACCCCAAACAGCCCTTCAACGCCTGGCGCAACAACCATTTCGACGGCTTGCTGCACCATGATGCGGGCCGGTGTGACCAATTCTAATTGCGTTGTCTCAGCCATAATTGCCTATTCCTTGCCAGCTAAATCTACAAGCGCTGCTGTTATGCAGCCTCTTTTGAGAGCTTCTTGCCTTTTTCAACAGCCTCTTCGATGGTGCCAACAAGATAGAAAGCAGCTTCAGGAAGGTGGTCATAATCACCCTTAAGAATGCCCTCAAACCCAGAAATCGTATCTTCAAGGCTAACCAGCTTGCCTGGTGAACCGGTAAAGACTTCAGCAACATGGAATGGCTGTGACAGGAAACGCTGAATTTTACGGGCGCGTGCCACAGTCAGCTTATCTTCTTCTGACAGTTCATCCATACCAAGGATGGCGATGATGTCCTGCAGTGATTTATATTGCTGCAACACTTCTTGAACCTGACGCGCGACTTTGTAGTGATGCTCGCCAACAATGCGCGGGTCCAACATCCGTGAAGACGAATCAAGCGGATCCACCGCCGGGTAAATACCAAGCTCGGCAATCTGACGTGACAACACTGTAGTCGCATCAAGGTGCGCAAACGAGGTGGCTGGCGCCGGGTCAGTCAAGTCATCGGCAGGTACGTAAATCGCCTGCACTGACGTGATAGAGCCTTTGTTTGTGGTGGTGATTCGTTCTTGCAAGGCGCCCATATCTGTTGCCAATGTTGGCTGATAACCCACCGCAGATGGGATACGACCAAGCAGAGCCGACACTTCAGAACCAGCTTGGGTAAAGCGGAAGATGTTATCAACGAAGAACAACACATCCTGGCCTTCTTCATCACGGAAATATTCAGCCAGTGTCAAACCAGTCAACGCCACCCGTGCGCGGGCGCCCGGAGGTTCGTTCATCTGACCATAAACAAGCGCTGCTTTTGACCCAGGTCCATCAGTTTTGATAACGCCTGATTCGACCATTTCGTGGTACAGATCGTTACCTTCGCGGGTACGCTCACCGACCCCAGCAAACACTGAATAGCCGCCATGCGCCTTGGCCACGTTATTGATAAGTTCCATAATCAAAACAGTCTTACCCACACCGGCACCGCCGAACAGGCCGATTTTACCGCCTTTGGCATAAGGTGCCAAAAGATCAACAACCTTAATACCGGTTACCAGAATTTCGGCTTCAGTTGACTGGTCAACATATTCTGGTGCCGGACGGTGAATAGGGTAACGCTTCTTTGATTTGACAGGCTTGCCTTCATCAACTGGCTCGCCAATAACATTCAGGATGCGGCCCAAAGTTTCTGGTCCGACCGGAACAGTGATTGGTGCGCCTGTATCTACGGCTTCAGTGCCACGAACCAAGCCTTCAGTCGCATCCATCGCGATGGTACGCACCGCTGATTCACCAAGGTGCTGGGCCACTTCAAGGACCAGACGCTGGCCATTGTTGTTTACCTCAATTGCGTTTTGAATAGCTGGCAGTTCGCCATCAAATTGGACGTCGACAACCGCGCCAATTACCTGACTAATTTTACCAATTCCGTTTTTTGCCATGGTCTTGATACTCCGGGCTAGAACCGTTTTATTATGGGCAACATTGCCCGATTACTTAATTCTCTAAACTCTTAACATTCACAGTCTAACAGCTGCTGTCTAAATAGCTTCAGCACCTGAAATGATCTCAATAAGCTCGCTGGTGATATTCGCCTGCCGTGTACGGTTATATACCAATGTCAGGCGGTCAATCAGGTCACCGGCATTGCGGGTGGCATTATCCATCGCTGTCATACGGGCTGCCAGTTCAGCAGCTGATGATTCCAGCAGCGCGCTATAGATTTGCGTTGATAAACCGCGCGGCAACAAGCTTGCCAACAATTCATCTTCTTCAGGCTCATATTCATAGCTGACCACCGCGCCTTCACCTTCGGCGGCAGCATCGCTTACCTCAGCCGGAATTAAGCGGGTCAGGGTGATTTCCTGCGTGATGGCATTTTTGAACTTGTTAAAGATCATGGTGCAAACATCAAATTCGCCGGCCTCAAAACCAGCCCGAATAGTCTCGGCAATCGTCGCCGCATCGCTATAGCTTACCGATGTACCTTGCAGCCCTTCACGCTGATCAATGTAAGAACTGCCAAATTCCCGGCGCAGTGCGTCGGCCGATTTACGACCAACCATCAACAGCTTTACCGTTTTGTTCTGGGCCTGAAGGCGCGCAACTTCTTGGCGCGTCTGGCGGGTGATTGACCCGTTGAAGCCGCCACACAAACCACGGTCAGCCGACATAACAACAAGCAGATGCACGTCATCCTTACCGTTACCAACCAACAGCTGCGGCGCAGATGCTGCGTCGGCTTTGCTGGCAAGGTTGCTGATCACCTGACGCATACGGCTTGAATAAGGACGGCCAGCTTCAGCCGCTTCTTGTGCCCGACGCAGTTTTGCCGCAGCCACCATTTTCATGGCCGCAGTAATCTTCTGCGTGGACTTGACGCTGTTAATTCGCGTCTTCAGATCCTTCAATGATGCCATTTACCGCACTCCACTGGACGTCAAGAAACGCCGTCGATCAATCCTGCTGATTTAAGAAAAGCTCTTTGAAAAGGCGCCAATTGCCTTGCGGAGTTTTCCTTCAGTTTTGTCAGAAATTGCTTTTTCGTCACGAATAGTGTCAAGAAGCGCTTGCTCAGAACTGCGAAGATGGTCGAGAAGACCGGCTTCAAAGCGGCCAATATCAGCGACCGCAATCGCGTCAAGATAGCCTTTCACACCAGCAAAAATAACTGCCACCTGCTCTTCAACAAGCATCGGGCTATATTGTGGCTGCTTCAAAAGCTCTGTCAGACGCTCACCACGTTCAAGGAGCGCACGGGTTGACGCGTCCATATCAGATGCGAACTGCGCAAACGCAGCCATTTCACGATACTGCGCAAGCTCTAGCTTAATAGTGCCAGCCACTTGCTTCATCGCCTTGATCTGGGCAGCTGAACCCACCCGGCTCACAGACAGGCCAACGTTAACGGCAGGACGAATACCTTTGTAGAACAATTCGGTTTCAAGGAAGATCTGTCCGTCAGTGATCGAAATCACGTTGGTAGGAATAAACGCTGAAACGTCGCCGCCTTGGGTTTCAATAACCGGTAATGCGGTCAAAGAGCCTGAGCCATTTTTTTCATTCAGCTTGGCCGCACGTTCCAAAAGCCGTGAGTGCAAGTAGAACACGTCACCAGGATAGGCTTCGCGGCCTGGTGGGCGACGTAGCAACAAGCTCATCTGGCGATAGGCCACAGCCTGCTTTGACAAATCATCATAAACAACGAGCGCATGCATCCCATTATCGCGGAAATATTCACCCATCGTACAGGCTGTATAAGGCGCGAGGAACTGCATTGGCGCCGGATCAGATGCTGTTGCGGCGACCACGATTGAATATTCCATGGCGCCTTGTTCTTCGAGTGAGCGCACGATCTGTGCAACTGTTGAGCGCTTTTGGCCAACCGCAACATAGATGCAGAACAATTTCTTTTTATCATCCTTACCAGCCGCTTCGTTCACCGGCTTTTGGTTGATAAAGGCGTCAATCGCGATGGCAGTTTTACCTGTTTGGCGGTCACCAATGATCAATTCACGCTGGCCACGGCCGACCGGAATCAAGCTGTCGATAGCTTTAAGGCCGGTTTGCATTGGCTCATGCACAGATTGACGCGGCATAATGCCGGGGGCTTTCACTTCAACGCGGCTACGCTTTACATTTTTCAGCGGGCCTTTGCCATCAATCGGGTTGCCAAGCGCGTCAACAACGCGGCCCAACAAACCTTTACCGATGGGCGCATCCACAATCGATGCGGTACGGCGCACGATATCGCCTTCCCGGATCGAGCGGTCATCACCAAAGATAACAATACCAACATTGTCAGCTTCAAGGTTCAGCGCCATGCCTTTGTTGCCGCCTTCGAATTCGACCATTTCACCGGCCTGCACTTCGTCAAGCCCGTGGACACGCGCGATACCGTCACCAACTGACAGCACACGCCCGACCTCGGCGATTTCTGCTTCACTACCAAAATTGGCAATTTGTTCCTTGAGGATCGCTGAAATTTCAGCCGCACGAATATCCATCACGCAACACCCTTCATGGCCGTTTCCAGCCGGCTAAGTTTGGTTTTGATTGAGGTATCAATCATAC
>Ga0181607_10000196_pt1 | contig 49142 bp, 44 predicted proteins | sample 041ome_9_FD_132420 | JGI IMG/M metagenome (GOLD analysis project Ga0181607, IMG submission 132420) | Coastal salt marsh microbial communities from the Groves Creek Marsh, Skidaway Island, Georgia - 041413US metaG (megahit assembly) | ecosystem: Environmental > Aquatic > Marine > Intertidal zone...
AAGTATGGTGTTCCAAAAAATATTCTGATGGCGGCTGATTTAAAATCTTCATTGAGAGATTCTAGCGCAGCCGTATTAAAAGAAATCTGCGAAATTGGCAAGGCAAAAGTCACAGTTCTCACTGTTGAAGATCCGAAGAAAGGAATCAGTGATGAAGAAGCTGAGGTGGGTTTTGCCATTCAATCGTTACTCTCGAAAATCAAACATGAGTTTGATACGGTCAAAAGTGATGATGTAGAAATGGCGATTTCGCGCTATGCCGACATGAACGATATTGATATGATTGTGACCATTCCCCGCAAAGAAGGTTGGATCAGCAGAATCTTTCATCCTAGCGTGTCAAAGAAACTAGCGCAGCACGAATACAGACCTCTATTGGCATTGGCCCAGTAATCGATTATTTTATCAACTCGATTCTGCGATTTACTATTCCCATGCTTGTTTCAATTTGAACAAGGTAAATACCCGATTTCAAATTGCTCATGTCTAAGGAATTTCCGGCTGAATGTAGAGTTCTTTCCTTGAGGATTTGTCCTTGAAGATTGAATAAGGTCATCTTATTCAGTGTCATTGCGTTTGCCTTTATTATCAATTCACCATTTGTAGGATTTGGATAAATCAGTAAGTTTAGGTCTAATGCACTCTTGATTCCAAGCCCTTCGTAAACAACTTCGTTGCTGTAGTCGCTTATGCTTACTGTGTTTTCTGCGAAAACACGATAGTGGTACTCTTCGCCATACATAGTTACGTTAGAATCAAAATATGTCGCAGTATTCGCAGGCAGAGTGTCCAAAGCGAAAAAGCTCTGATTGGAGTTGATTGATTTTTCAATGAACCAATTGGTCTCGTTTGTAAAATCATCATTCCAATCAAGCGCCATGATGCCGTTGACATAGTCTGGCTGCAGGGTCAATAAGATATCTACTTCCTCTAAGGCACTGGGTTCAATCACACTGAACGTTCCACCATTGATATTGAAGAAAATATTGTCTGAGGCCTTTACACGGACATAATAACCGTTACCAATATTATCCATAGTAAAGGTGATGATTTCTGACCCGTCATTTGGAGTGCTGATGGCTAGCGTGTCAATTTCTATCAGCTTTTGAGTGCTGCTTTCGTACTTACATAATTCAATGGTCACGTTCTGGCAATTCACGGGCATTTGATCTGTGCCTGCTACATCCCAAGTGATTTCATATCCGCTGAGCGCTTCAATTTGTTCGCCCTGTGCTGGCGAAGTAACAACGAATGGCCCTGCATCCTCAGATACTTCAAATTCTATTTCATCATAATCAACACCACCGCCATCAATATTGTAGTCTCGGGCAGTTAACCGGAATGTAAGGTCCCGATCATATGTAGGATATGTCTCCCCGAGTACCGTGTTTCCAATAATGATGTTTACCATTTTTGGAAACACACGAAATGCCTCTTCTGAGGGTTCCCAAGAACGAAATATAGGTGCGTTGTTTGACGGGCTATCAGGGTGACCACTTGGGCCGAGGTCCATTTGCTCCCAGCAATATTTTAAGTCATCACCATCGGCATCAGTAGCAGATCCTTCTAATCGAAACGGAGTTTCAATGGGGATAAAAAAACCTCCGTTTGGAACAGTCACTTCGGGTGGGGTGTTTCCTGTGTTTGAAATGGAAGCACATACATTTCCGTTTCCATTATGAGCAAAACTTATCACTTCGTCATAGTTATGTACATGAAAATAGTCGTCTGAATTATTCTGCAAATTAGGCGCGCAGATGCCTGCATACCCCATGATGGTAGAAGCGCTGCCTGGCTCAAACGCGTGATCGGAAGCACGATTACAGCTATTGTTTTGCGTGTGGTTTCCGCCAAATTGATGGCCCATTTCATGTGCGACATAGTCAATATCAAATGGATCGCCCGTTGGAGCATTGGACCCTGTGACTCCCTTTGCTTTATTCTGGAAGCTGCAAACGCTACGCAAACTTGCTATTCCGCCTCCTCCGGTGCTAAAAACATGGCCAATGTCGTAGTTGGATGAGCCAATAATGGAGTTGACCGTGGACTGGTTTTGCCCTAACATTTGACTGCCACTGCTGTTGGTATAAGGATCAGAGTTTGCGTCTAAGAAAATGAGATCGTCCGTATTGTTTATCAGTACCATGGTAATGGCGAATTCGCGTTCGTAAACACCATTCACTCTGTTCATAGTCAATACATAAGCACTTAATGCTCCACTCACAGTTCCACCATGAAATTGTGCGTATTCGCCCGTGCATGCTAGTGCAAGTTGATAGGTTCTCATTTGTTCGCCACTTCTTGCTTCACCACCTCGACTAGACTCTGGATTAGAAATCATGTCAGCTTCAACTGGCTCAGCGTCTGTGTGGCAATAATGTCCTTTTATTCCTTTGTAGTAGTTGGTGTAGTCCTTTCGGTAGTAACAGTAATAATCGTCCGTAGATTGATTTAGTGGGTCATAATAGACAGTGCCATTTGGTGTAAACAACATGCCATGAAAGCCTTTGTAGGTATAACCAATGCGACCCGAGTATCCATCAGCCGAAACTTTATAACTACGGATTTCAGGATACCTCTGACGTAACTCCGCTTCCATTATGGGCGCATACGTTACCGAAAGCACTACTTCTTCACCGTTAGGTAGTGGTAGAACGATTGAAGAAATACCATCAGTACTTTCCGAAGAAGTCTCATCAGATAGTCTTGCTTGGAATTCTGGGGTAAGTTTAAAACATTTAGAGGGGAATCCTACAGGCTCTAGCGTTTTCAAGTAACAAATTTGAGCATTGGTAGTGGTGGCTAACGCAACGATGGCTGTGATGCATAGCACCCAAATGCATTTATTTTTCAAAGGATTCATCTCGGGGAATTTTTGGTAAATCTTCTTTATTATAGACGGTGTAAATAGTTCTACTTCCTTTAAGGTAAGGAGCAAGAAGGATGATATCTGAACCAGTTTTAAATTCTGCGTATAACCCCTTTTCATTCGTGTCAACTCGTGCACTGATCGAGCCATCTAGGGATTTGCCCTTGTAGGATTTAATGTTTGGGAATTTCGCGGCAAGTTCTGGACTCATTGTTCCTGAATTGACCAAATTGAATACTTGAATTCCCTGGTCCGTAGGAAGCATTAGCTCAATGTTTTCATTGGAAATAGAATATAATAGGTCATCGTATTGGCATTGCCATAAGTCTTGGTTGGTTGGATTTATCGCCCTTTCCAAATCGGGCAAATCAGCCTCATCAATTCTTGACCAAAATTCACTGTTCAGAGGCTTTGGAGGAGGCGGTGGAGTTTGATTTTGCACAGCCTCACCAGCTACAGCCTCGTTGTTCGAAGAAGACTCATTAGTCTGTCTATTCGATTTGCATCCATTTAGGATTAAGAGTATAAAAAACGAAATGGTTGCTATTCGCATAAGGTCCAAATGTATATGTCGAGGAATTAAAACTTCAGTTGACCTCCAACAAATAAATATTGCCCCGTGGATTTCTTTGGTGCAATTAGCCGCTCAAATTGCTCTGATTTTACAATTAGCTGAAATCTTTGATTGACATTTATTGCTGCTGATAATCCCAGGTCAAATCGCGAAAAACCCCCGGCACGAATTGTCGGTTCCAATGTCAGCCAAGGAGTGGTTCTTATTGCCATGCCCGCTGATATTTCAGGCATTCCGAAACGTATAAACTGCCGTAGGCTCAGGTTTACGCTGATGCGTTCTCCCAATGGAAAGATGTAATTGATTTGAATGTTTGCGGGCAATGCCGCACGAACAAATGGGTGGGATTCCTTTAGGCCGATCAAGGCTTCAATGCTATCTAAGTCTCCTCCGCTTATCAAACTATCGTCCAATTGTAGAATGTTTTCTACTTCAACTCCATTGAACGCGAAAGAATCGACCACGCGATATCGATCGGCCCCCTCGTAAAAAATCTGCCCGAGATCTTTGACCTGAAAACTAATGATGGGTGATTTTGAGGTAGGTTGATGCTGAAAGAAGGCGTTAATACCGTAACCGGTTCCATACCAAGCCCCCAGTTTGTTTTGGCTGGTATTTGTTGCGTCATATTGGACGGCTAATTCGGCTTCGACAGACGTGCCATATGGGGCGGTATATAATTCTGAATACCCCATGTTTAAATTGGCGTATCGACTTGACTTTATTAAGTGAGCGGTGAGCCCCCAAGATGTTTTAGCTGTGCTTTTTTCAAAACCAATTCCGGCAGATTGGTAACTATGATAGGTTAAAAATGACGACCCTAACTCCATGGTTTGATCCTCGTATGGACCATTTCCTCTCAAATACAATTGTACTACTCCAGTGCGCAATGCAGCATAAGCAACATCGTTGTAACCAACTCCAAATAACCACCGCCAACTTCCCTTACGAGCGCTTCGAAACCACATCGAACCCTGTGTTCCAGCAGACAGTCGGGTATATGAATCCGATGACAAATCATCTAGATATGCCGTTGCACCCCGAGTTATTTTACCGTCAAAAATTACTTGGTTGACAACTTCGTTAGTCAGATGATTGGACAATAATTCATAATGTCCATTCATCCACACACCAGCCTCATTTACACTGCTATCAGCGAAATAGTGCTTTTGGTGCCAATTCCAATCATTCTGAGAAATTGCAAGAGAGTTGATCGCGATCAATGCCAGTATTGCAGCTAACTTTCTCATGACTAATTCGAATTGTAGATATAGTTGAAACGAGCGCTAAGTTTAAGATCGAGTTCCATGGTGGAATAGATTTTTGTTCCCTCGGCAGCGGATGTTGAGCTCACCTTGGCTGTCATTACCACAAAATCGGATGACAGCATTTTATCAAATGATGCTCGATCGAATTTCCAAGCCAACACGGATTCCGTTTCTGATTGCAAAGAACCAGCAGCAATGGCTTTGTCGAACTCTAGTGTTTCCAACACGGAGCCATCTACAGATATAAAAGAGAGCTCCATCTCGGCCGAAAGGGGGAAGCTGTTTTTGGCGGATAGATAAAGCGTGCCGGATCCAATACCATCGGGCCGACTGATATTGTCTGAACTAAACTCAACCGTGTCGCGCAGGGTGAGTTCATCGGCTACAAAATCTAATGGAATTTCAATGTCTGCGTAGGCCACCAACTTGTTTGAATCTACCCCAAACTGGGTCAAATCTGAGGAATTTTGATCTGGATTGGTAGAAACGGTTAGCGAGGCTTCAAATTGGTTTGGGAAAATATTCAGCGCTTCGTTCAAATTGTCCTTCGTGTCTATTTGCCAGGTTTCCTCCCATGGTGTGGTTAATGATGAAGCACCAAGAACAGAAATTGGATTTGGAAGACTGGTGAGATCAATATTTATGCTTTTGCCCGTTTTTGTATTGCGGGCAACCAGTGAGCCTAGATTGACATCAATAGGAACATTGTTGCCGTTGCTGACGCTCAGCGCCATATTTACCTCGTTGAATGATAAAGATCCCCCATCAATTTTATCGAACAGCTCAATGGGCACCAATTCTGGCCCTATGGTCACAACGGTGTCGCCTGCATAACCTTCCATGTATTCTGGTACGAACCCACTCAAGCTTACATATATTCTAATGCTATCATTCAGAGTAATACTCACTTTTCTGCCTGTCGAATCAATACGCCCAACCAGTTCAGAGTAGAACATATTATAAGAATTTGCCACGGGAAAACCAGTCATGCCAAATTCATAACCCGACACATCGTATTGAAATGTTTTGTTGATTGACCCTCCCACAGGTGCCGGAGCAATGGTTTCTTTCACTATAAACGACTTGCCATCCTTCAAACCTTCTGGTATAAAGTATTCGAAATAAAGGGTGTCTTCTATCGTGCTTTCCACTTCTACATTTACAAATCCGCTTTTGGCTATGGCCCGTGTTATTCTAGCGTTGCCGATACCTGTAAGTTGATTGGTGTCTCCTACTTCAATGATGTTTTGAGCTGGAAAAATTGCTTTGGCCGAGAACACTTTCAAATCGCGGGTAGTCACTGTAACGGTGATGGCATCCGAAGTGTCGATTAACACAGGTCCTGCACTTGCGTCCACTGTAAAGTTTGTGACAATCGCTTCCAAAAAGGATTCTACCGATTTTCCTGCGATGTTGATCGAACGTGTTTCACTGCCTCCTGCAGCAACAAAATCAAATACTGTGTCCACGACAATATTTTGAAGAGATTGATTTCTGATTTCAAACTCGATGTCGGATAGACTTGTGGGTAATCCGTTTTCGATCGTAATGTCCATATATCCTGAATCCAAGGTCATTTCATCAAAGTATGCTGACCCATCTAATATTTCAGGCCCGAAACTCAGGTTCGGGATTTCGTTTATCTGCTGTTGTGTTCCGTTGAAAAAACCAAGGGCGGGATAAAGTTGACCCAGCGAAACTGCATTGGTAACGGATCGATCACTCAAAACCAGTTGATCCAATTTTGCGGATCTATCAAATTCGCGTGAGTTCAATTCATCGAAGGCATCGAGACTCGCTTCATAAAGTGCGTTACGATACACCAAACTAATAGACCCATCGGAATTTTCGTTGCGCAAAGAGTCGGCAACAATTTTCGAAATATCCAGCTTGGTAGAGAGAATCGGAGTCAGAATTTCATTTTCAACTTCAGGCGCTTCCAGTTCACGTCTGCATGCGCTCAGAGCGATTATATTGACTAAAAAAAAGACTAAGTAAATGTGTGTTTGTTCAAATCTCATAGCATTGCAAACAATTGGTGGCAACGAAGGTTACTAAAGTCACAAAATAGCCAATACAATGGGCTACTTTTGCCACCGATTTACTAATAATGACGAAGACCACAGAGAAAAAGAAGGATGTCACCATACTTTTTGCGGGTGACTCTGGTGATGGAATGCAATTGACGGGTAGTCTTTTCACCAACACAAACGCCATTTATGGCAACGATATCAGCACGTTTCCGAACTTTCCGGCTGAAATTCGTGCCCCACAAGGCACAGTAGCCGGAGTTTCTGGGTTTAAGTTGCATTTTGCTAGTGTTGACATTTTTACACCCGGAGATGATGTTGAGGTATTGGTGGCAATGAATGCCGCTGCTCTTAAGGCGAACTTGGATCAACTTAAAATTGGCGGAACAGTTATCGCCAACACGGCCGGGTTTGATAAAAAGAACCTGAGATTAGCTAAATACGATGATGAATCAAATCCTTTATTGGATCACACGTTGGATAAGTTTCGAGTAATCGAAATCGATGTGACTAAAATGACCAAAGAGGCGCTAATTAATACGGGCCTTGGTACCAAAGAAATTGATCGCTGCAAGAACATGTTCGTTTTGGGTTTTCTCCTATGGATGTATAACCGATCCATGGAAACTACCCAGAAATTCATCACTGAAAAGTTTGCGAAGAATGAAGTAGTGAAGGATGCTAATTTGACCGTACTTAAGGCGGGTTACTATTTTGGCGATACCAATGAAACATTTACTTCGAGATATGAAGTAGAATCTGCGCACTTGCCAAAGGGAAGTTATAGAAGCATCATGGGCAATCAAGCGGCAGCACTTGGAGCCATCGTGGGCGCAAAGAAAGCGGGTTTGGAATTGTTTTATGGTTCTTATCCAATCACACCTGCTTCAGATATTTTACACGAATTGGCTCGTCATAAGAATTATGGCGTAAAGACTTTTCAGGCGGAAGATGAAATTGCTGCAGTTTGTGCAGCCATTGGAGCCAGTTATGGTGGGTCGTTGGGTGTTACCGCATCCTCTGGACCGGGCATCGCCTTGAAAGGTGAAGCTATAGGTCTGGCAATCATGCTGGAAATTCCATTATTGATCATTAATGTTCAGCGGGGAGGCCCAAGCACAGGTTTGCCGACCAAAACTGAACAATCCGACCTTATGCAAGCAATGTATGGGCGAAATGGCGAAGCTCCTTTGGCCATTGTATCTGCCAGCAGCCCTTCTGATTGCTTCGATGCCATGATGGAAGCAGTTCGAATTACTGTGGAGCACATGACTCCAGTGATATTCTTAAGCGATGGATTTATCGCCAATGGATCAGAACCTTGGAGCTATCCAAAAGCAGTGGACTTACCGAAAATCACACCTCGCTTTGCTGACCCCGAAAAATCTTTGGATGATGGAGCATATTACCCTTATCGCAGGAATGCCGATTTGGTGCGTGAATGGGCCATTCCAGGAATGGAGAATTTACAACACCGAGTGGGAGGTCTAGAGAAGGAAAACGAAACAGGAAACGTCAGTTACGACCCGCACAATCACGAATTAATGGTTAAGATTCGACAAGAAAAGGTTGACTTAATTGCGAATGATATTCCAGAACAGGAATTGGCTCAAGGAGAGTCTCAGGGTAAGTTATTGGTCTTGGGCTGGGGTTCAACCTACGGTGCAATCAGAACTGCAGTGCGCGAAGCGATGGAAGAAGGTCATAAAGTGAGCCAAGCACATTTGAGGTACATCAGTCCATTTCCAAAGAATTTGGGCGATTTATTGAGTTGTTTTGATCAGGTATTGATTCCTGAAATGAACAATGGTCAGCTCATCCACCTCATCAATGCGAAATATGGAAGTGGTGCAATTGGACTTAATAAAATTCAAGGGATGCCTTTCGCTTCTCGTGAAATTAAGGAACGAATTTTAGAATTAGTGTAATGGAAAATATACCGACATATACTGCAAAAGACTTTGCAACGGACCAAGACGTAAGATGGTGTCCTGGTTGTGGTGATTACAGTATTTTGAAACAAATGCAAAGCACCATTGCAGAGGCTGGAGTGAATAAGAAGGACATTGTTTTTGTGAGTGGTATAGGATGTTCATCGCGCTTTCCATATTACATGGACACGTTTGGAATTCACAGCATACATGGGCGTGCCACAGCGATGGCGAGTGGATTGAAAGCTGCTAGGCCAGACCTAAGTGTTTGGGTGATCACGGGCGATGGCGATTCACTTTCCATTGGAGGAAATCATTTGATTCACTTACTCCGAAGAAATTTTGATCTGAATGTTCTGTTGTTCAACAATGAAATCTATGGATTGACAAAAGGGCAATATTCTCCTACATCTCCAAAAGGACAGGTCACGAAGTCAACACCGATGGGGTCATTAGATCATCCGTTTAATCCTCAGGCACTGGCCCTCGGTGCCGATGCCACTTTTGTGGCGCGCACTATGGATCGTGACCCAAAACATATGAGAGAAATCCTAGCTGCAGGAAATGCACATAAAGGAACCTCACTCATTGAGATCTACCAAAACTGTAACGTTTTTAATGATGGGGCGTTTGGCGTGTACACGGACAAAGCCACAAAAGCCGATTCTACCATCACCATAAACGAAGGTGAACCGCTGATTTTTGGGGAGGATCGCAATAAAGGCATCCGACTCAATGGAATGAAACCAGAGGTAGTGAGCTTAGATGAATACAGTATGGAGGATTTATGGATTCATGATTCCAGCGATCGAATGAAGGCAACCATTCTGAGCCGCATGTTTGATAACAACGTACTGGAAGGCGGTCTTCCACGTCCATTTGGGGTTTTCTATCAAGAAGACAGATTTCGATATGAGGAATCTATGCAAGAGCAATTGGACAAAGCGGTTTCTTTGAAAGGAGAAGGTGATTTAGATGCACTGATTCAAGGAACCCATACTTGGGAGGTGGGTTAATCTTTGAGTTTCTTGGGAATCGGACAAACCGGAATCGATTGCATTTTGTGCTGATTAGCGCGGTTCAGTTTGCGATAGATAGCCAGTACTTCATTTTGTCTATTTGACAACCTAGTTGCATCACCATTAAAGTCCATGGCCCACTCCAATTCTGGGTATGAGGCTCCAATTTGATCTTCGTCCGTCCTGTCGTCTCCCCACAGTCCATCAGTTGGCGGTGCGGACAGTATACTTTCTATTATTCCCAATTCGCGACCGAGAGCAAATACTTCGGTTTTGATGAGGTCTGCAATGGGGCTGATATCGACACCTCCATCTCCGTATTTCGTGTAGAATCCAATACCAAAGTCTTCCACTTTGTTGCCGGTGCCAAGTACCAATTGGTGATTCAGCGCAGCGAAATAATAAAGCGTGGTCATTCTTAGACGAGCCCGGGTGTTGACTAAGGCCATTTCACGTTGCGTGCTATCCGAAGCGGGCAGTGCATTAACAAATGCATCGAATATGGGCGTAAGTTCTGTGGTTTCAACGCTGACATTGGGATATTTTTTCATCAACCATTCTATGTGATTTCTTGCCCTGGTCACTTGCTTCAAATCCTGATGAATAGGCATTTCTACACAGACTAAGGGAAGGCCTGTTCGCGCTCCAAGGGTAGAGGTGACAGCCGAATCAATACCCCCGGAAACTCCGATCACATAACCATTTGTTCCTGATTTTTTAGAATAATCAGAGAGCCAACTCGTGATATGGTCGATAATCGAGGCGACTTGCATTAAAAATAAACTCCAACGTCCAGTGAAACATATAGTGACTTGGCGGCTCGCTTCTCGCTAATAATTGTGTTGCCATTTGCATCTAATTGTGGCCAACCGTTATCCAGCGCTTTAAGGACTCGATTATTGTTTTTTGCATTGAAAATATTCGTGAATCCGTTGTGAATTCCAAGTCCGAGATAAATGTTTGTGTTGCCTGTCAAGTTGTATTCTGTTCCAAGAGTCACGTTTAGCGCTAATCGCATGAAATTCATCTGATTTTTGATATCCACGTCATCCACGTCATCGGGCTCTGAACTCACTATCGGTGAAACATTCCACGTATAATCATAGTTTGCCTTTGCACGGGTTCTAAAGCTGGCATCAAAGCCAATGGCTCCGAAATAGCTCATATAACCAACATCACCAGTTCGCAGCTTCAACAGGATTGGGATGTTTACATATTGCATTCGATAGGTTCTGTCATTTTTGCCTAAGTAGGTATAGGTGCTATCCAAAATGTCCACATCAGATCGCCAAGCCTCCACCATGCCACCACCATTTGTGGTGATGTTCACACCTGTGGTCAATAAATAGTTTGGGCTATCGCTAAACTTGTAATCAACCATTACTCCATAACCAAAACCGAATCGAGATTGCAGTCCGTCTTTTGTGAAACCTTGAATGTCGGGTCTAAACCAACCAAGATTCGGACTAGCCTGCAAACCGAGTCTAAATTTTCGATCGTCCATGTCGCTCTGAGCAATACTATAGCTTGAAAAGCCGAGAAGAACGAGGATTACGATTGCATTTCGCGTATTAATCATAGCAGCGCTGTTACATTTGCCAGCAAATTTACACACGATCAAACCGTATAATCCTTCAATGTACAGGGCACTTCAAACAGCCATATGTTTACTGTTTTTGTTAATTGTAGTGTCCGCTTGCGATGAAAATCGACTAGATATTGATGTCAGTTCGGTGCCAGTTGAATTGCAAATGGAGCATTTAGATGAATCTTGGCCATCACTCACCCCTGTCTCTTTTCGCAATGAACATCCACGATTGTTAGCTCAATACGGAGATGTTTATAAACACTATATCGAAGATGTGTTGCAAATGGGCACTGTAGATGATTCCAACTTATTTTCATCAATAAGGTCTTTCACTACTCATCCTGATTTTGTTGAAGTTTTCGCAGAAGTAGAAAAAGTGTATTCTGACAACGAAAAACTAAACCGTGAATTGGAAGATGCTTGGAAGCATTATGTGTATTACTTCCCAGATCGTTCAGTGCCAAAGCACATGACTTGTGTTGGTGGGTTTAACGCACCATTTATCCTAACCGAAGATGGCGTAGGCATTTGTTTAGAGCTTTATTTAGGCACAGACTGCCGGTTTTATGAATACCTACAATGGCCCTTGTATCAGCGACAACGAATGTCTCCTCAACATCTGGTTCCTTGGATGATGAAGGCATGGTTGGAGACCGATTATCCACAGGTCGTTGAAGGGTCAAACTTGATGCAGGATATAGTTCATCAAGGCAAGATTTATTATTGCATCGATGCCATCTTTCCGAATGTGCCAGACTCCATTAAAATTGGATATACGAGCGCTGAAATACAATGGGCTCAGGATCATGAAACAATGGTGTGGACACACTTCATTGATAACGAACTGCTCTTTTCAACCGAGCCTGGATTAAAGGGCAAGTTCACCAATGACGGTCCATTTACAGTCGATTTGGTTAAAGAATCACCTTCGCGAATGGGACATTATATAGGCTGGCAAATGGTGAAGAAATATATGGAAAACCAAGAGGTTGTTAGTTTGTTAGACCTGATGAACACTGACCCCGAACAGATATTAAAAGAAAGCAATTACAAGCCTTAACTAATGGGAGAAAACAGCAATACAATTCAGTTCAATGTTTCATTGGATGAAAATCAAATTCCAGATAAGATAACCTGGAAAGCAAGTGATAATGGAGAGCAAGGTGACTGTGATGCGGCATTTTTAACCATTTGGGATTCGAAAGAGAAAAACACTTTGCGCATAGACCTTTGGACAAAAGAAATGATGATAGATGATATGCAAATATTCTTTCATCAAATGATGTTGAGTATGAGTGATACCTACAAGCGGGCCACTGGAGATGAGGCTTTGAGTAAGGAAATGAAAGAGTTTGCCTTTCATATGGGAGAAAAAATGGGCATTCTCAAGCAAGGAAACAACTAGGGGATTTAACGTAGAAGAATAGGACGTTTGACCTATTTCAAGATTGGTACGGGCAGTTGACTTTTGTGTCAACGACAAAAACATCTATCATGAAACGAATTACACAACTTCCTAGATTGGCCTTTCTAACTCTTTCAGTGCCGGTCATTTTACTAACATCTTGCAACAGAGCACCCAAAGCTGACTTTGAATATGAAGTAGATGGGGCAGAAGTTACCTTCACTTTTTCAGGCGATGGCGAAGTGGATGAATACGAATGGGATTTCGGAGATGGCTCTACTTCTGATGAAGAAAACCCAATTCACACCTTTACTTCAAGCGGAGATTTTCCTGTAACCTTGACCGTGTCAAACGACAAGGGAGATGACAGTAAAACAGAAACAGTCACTATAGAAGGCGGCACAGCTACAAATCCGGAATTGAGTTTTAGCGATGCTGATGGAGCATTTTACGCTATTAATACAAATACTGTTCAGGATGCAGGATGGGGCGGACTAGAAATAACAATCGCCATTGGTACTGCGGTCGCATGGTTTCAAAATGGCGGCACCTTCGTTGAGGTTGGTGACGTAAAATGGAATCAAGGTTCTGATTCTGAGACGCTAGATTTCAACGAAAGTTCTACAACTTACTCTTGGGTTGAACTAGAGCAGCCATCTGAAGGATTCAATAACGATGGAATCTCATGGAACATCGATGGAGGAAATAGCTTTCCAGCTATTGGAGGAACAGGATTAGCTAATCTATATCCTTTCCCAAGTGTGGATAAAATTGACGAAGATGACAGCGCCATAAGTGGAGATGGAGATTATATCCTTCGTCACGATGGCTACATATCAAATGCTGATTCGGTGTACTTTTCTATTTATGGACCCGATGGTCATGTGTTGAAGCGCATGGGAGGTGGTACAACTCGAGTTGAGTTTACATCATCAGAAATGGAGTCTGTTGGTAAGGGAAATGCAATACTTCAGGTAGCTGGTTTTAACATTCAGTCTGATGAAAGCACAGGTAAGAAATTCTATATGATCAACGAGTCCGTGGCGTCAAAGACCGTCACTATCGAGTAAAAATTCACTCTACCCTAATCAATTAACCCTTGGTGCCTCTGGCGACAAGGGTTTTTTGTTGTCAAAAATCAAAGGAATAGATGATAAATACCACATTTAAGGTATTGCCTCAGGTCAGTGTTGACGATATGTTTGCGCCATTATTTAAAACCAGTCTAAATAAAGACTTAATATATGAAAACATCACGAATACTGTTAGTTGCAAGTTTAGCATTAGTGCAATTAATAGGCTGTAAGGATGATCCTGTAGATACGGATTTGCCGACCCCGGTCATTATTCCTGAAACATACGATTTCGAGAATGTGAGTTTTCAAGGTCAGAAAGAAAGACTGGATCAGGTGGAAGAGTTGTCAGCTTATATTAAAACGGCTAATCAGACAGGAGTTTCTTTAGACAACTCGGTTCTGAATGCAATGTTTCAAAACACCAATAATGATGGGAATGGGAACTTCACATTTACCTCAACCAAACAGTTGAAGGATAAGTGTTTTGAATTGGACCAAACTCTGATCGAGAGTTATTTTACCATGGCGGTTGAGGCAAGCGAAAGCGATAAGCCAGGAAGCAATGGGCAGGCAGGCCGAATCCTATCTGAGGACGGTGAGGCATCACGCCTTTTTAATGAAAATGGATGGGAACCCGAAGAAATCATAGAAAAGACATTGATGGGAGCAGTGATGTATTATCAGGCGACTTCGGTGTATTTATCTGCGGATAAGATGGAGGTTGATAACGAGAATGTCGAAGAAGGTGAAGGAACAGCCATGCAGCATCATTGGGATGAAGCTTACGGATATTTTGGAGCAACTGTGGATTTTCCAGAAGATTCAGAGAACACTCGGTTTTGGGCCAAGTACTGCAATGGTCGGGATGTTCTTTTGAATTCTAATGATAAACTTGGTTCAGCTATTCGGACTGGTCGCGCTGCTATTGACGTTGGTCGATATGATGTTCGTGATGAAGCGATTGTTGAGGTACGCAAGCATTGGGAGTTGGTTTGTGTAGGTACCGCGATTCATTACCTAAATGGGGCGCTCGAAAACATTGGAGATGATTACACACGAAATCATGAGTTATCAGAAGCTTACGCTTTCATTCACAACTTACAATACAATGCGGATAAAGTGATATCCACCGGAGAAATTGAAGAAGTCAAGTCATTGATTGGAACCAACTTCTACGAAGTCACTTCAGATGGATTAGCAAATGCACGCAATTTACTTGCTGAGATTTATGAACTAGAAGACATCAAAACATCACTGTAATGCACCTGAGATTTTTTCATATCGTAAGCGCACTTTTAGTCCTACTTGTTGGTTGCAAAGACAAGCCCGAAGGGGAAGTCGAGGACAATTTTGACAAGGAGGTCATGCTCACCAACATGGCGGACAATTTGATTGTACCTGCGTATGATGAGTGGAAGAACAATATTGAAGAGCTTAAGCTCCTAACAACGGATTTCAAAAGCGCCCCAAGTGAGTCAAGTTTAATAGAGGTCCAAACGACATTTATAGAGGCTTATAAAAGCTGGAACCGATGCAGTGTTTATGAATTTGGTCCTGCTGCGGACAAAGGGTTGCGACTTAAAGTCAACATATTTCGTGCGGATACGACTCAGATTGAAGCGAACGTGGCATCAGAAAGCATAGAGTTTGGAACGCCACAAAATGCGGAAGCAATAGGATTTGCAGCCATAGACTACTTACTATTTTCTAAAGAAACCTCTCTTTTAACGGATAGTAAAAGACAAGAACACCTTTTAGCGCAAATCGATTGGGTTGAAACACTGGCAGCTGAGGTGTCGACTGAATGGACCAATTATCAAGATGACTTTATTGCGAACACTAACTCCAGTGCTGGGAGTCCATTGAGCAATCTGGTGAACGAGATTAATTATGAGTTTGAGCTATTTAAGAATGCCAGAATTGGGATTCCACTGGGTAAAAAGACGTTGGGAATAACCCAAGCTCACAAACTAGAGGCGGTTTATTCGAATCGATCCGAAGACCTTGCTCTTGAAAATATAATTGGGATTAGAACTGCATTCACTGGTGGATTAGGGCAAGGACTGGATGATTATTTAGATGATTTAAAAGCCACTAAAGATGGGCAAGACTTGAGTAAATTAATCATGGATCTCTTTGTTCAAATCGAATCGGAACTTCAAGCGACTGATTTAGATGAAGCTATCAAAAACGAACCTTCCTCTTTAGACCCCATGTATAATCATATCGAGCAATTGGTCGTATTGCTCAAGGTGGATATGCCATCTCAATTGGGTGTTCAAATCACCTATCAAGATAACGATGGGGATTAAAAAGGTATTTCATAATGCGTTGTTTGAAAAAGTGTCCATCGCTCCGTTGGTCACTTTTCGCATTTTATTTGGTGCGCTCATGTTTGCGAGTGTCATGCGGTTTTGGCTCAATGGCTGGATTGAAACTCAATTCATCGAACCAGTCTTGCATTTTAAATATTTTGGGTTTCACTGGCTACCAGAGCCCAGTGCTGCTGGCTATTATACGATTTTCATATTGATGGCTATTTCTAGTTTATTAGTAGCATTTGGAGCATTTTATCGATACACAGCGGCTTTGTTCTTTTTGTCATTCACTTACATCGAGCTCATCGATGTAACCTACTATCTCAATCATTATTACTTCGTGAGCTTGGTGTCATTAATAATGATCTTTCTGCCAGCTAATCGATTGCACTCTGTTGACTCGAAGTTGGGATGGGTCACATCTTCAAAAAGTGTACGAGCATGGACCATCAATATCTTGAAATTCCAATTGACTTTAGTTTACTTATTCGCTGGTATCGCAAAATTGAATGCAGATTGGCTAATAAACGCCATGCCTTTGGCTATTTGGCTGCCGGCTAAAGATCAGTTGCCCATAGTTGGTTCGATTTTTAAGTGGGAGCTTACTCCCTATTTGTTCAGTTGGGCCGGAGCAATTTATGATCTAGTCATTCCATTTTTCTTGTTAATTAAAAGCACTCGATGGTTTGCCTATGCGGCCGTTGTTGTATTTCATCTGCTTACATGGTCGCTATTTCAAATCGGCATGTTCCCTTTTATAATGATTGGAGCTACTCTGATTTTTTTCTCGGCAGATTTTCATAAAAACTGGCAGAAAGAGGTGTTCGGAAATATTGAGGTGTCGATGGCAGAGCAAAAACCCAAGCAAAGCTGGATTTCGATACCCATTGCACTATTTGTTGCTTTTCAACTAGTGTTTCCATTGCGACATATGCTCTATGATGGCAATCCATTCTGGCATGAGCAGGGCTATCGTTTTGGGTGGCGAGTCATGCTTATGGAAAAAGCGGGTTATGCTCAATTTAAAGTGAAGGATAGTCGGGGACGAACTATTGAGGTACAAAACAGTGATTTCTTGACTCCTGTGCAGGAAAAAATGATGAGTACTCAACCCGACTTGATGCTTCAATATGCTAAGTTTTTAGAGGTTCATTATTCGAAACAAGGGGTAATAACCGAAGGAGTTTACGCTAACGTTTATGTTACGATGAACGGTCGAGGAAGCCGCGCGTATGTAGATTCCTCAGTAAATCTAGCGGATCAAGATGACTCGTGGAAATCAAAATCATGGATTCTTCCATATGAATCATGAGAGGGCTATTAGTCATAGTGTTCATTATAATCTCCTTTTTAACCAAAGCAGAAGAGGTAAGAATACGCGTGAGTTCTGAAGAAGGAAAACCGTCAGAGGCGGTTGCTTTTTTAGACAACACCGACCAATTATTTGAAGCCGATGCGGATGGAAACATAGTGATCTCTGAGTTATCCGAGGGCAAGCACATTGTTACCATTTTCATGGAAGGATATGCTTCTCAAACCTTAGAAGTGTATGCCGGAACGGATGGCCTTGTTGAGGTAACCATGATGCCTTTGGAAACCATTTTGAAAGCGGTGGATGTAACAGAAACTAAGAATTCAGGAACAGGTCACGGATATCTTAGATACATAGAGGTGGATGGATTGTATGCCGCCAAGAAAAATGAAGTCATTGTGCCTGATGACATGTCTATCAACCAATCCAACAACAGTAGTCGACAAATATTTTCGAAAGTTCCTGGAGTAAATGTGCAGGAAACAGACGCAGGCGGTTTACAAATGGGGGTTGGAGCTCGTGGGCTTGACCCCAAACGCACCACCAATTTTAATACTCGGCAAGATGGGTATGATATAGCTGCAGATGCACTTGGGTATCCTGAAAGCTATTACACTCCACCGATTGAAGCAGTAGAAAAAATTGAACTGGTACGAGGCGCTGCTTCATTGCAGTATGGCACACAATTCGGAGGCCTTCTAAATTTTAAAATGAAACGCGGGACTGAAGAAAAACCAATAGAAGTAGTCTCTCGACAAACCATGGGCAGTTATGGGTTTATTGGTTCCTTCAATAGTGTTGGTGGTACGGCAGGAAAATGGAATTATTACGGATGTTATCAGCACAAGGAGGGCAATGGTTGGAGGCCAAATAGTTTCTTCAATGCGAACGGTGGATATGCACAGGTGGGGCGACAAATGGGGGATAAATGGTCTGTTGACTTAGCTTATTCTCACTATTTCTATACCGCTAAACAACCCGGTGGATTGACAGACAAAATGTTTCAAGACGACCCTTCTCAGAGCGTCAGAGACAGAAATTGGTTTCGGGTGAATTGGAATGTGGGTGCAGCAACAATCAACGGTCAGTTGACCAAAAATTTAACCGTCAATAGCAAGACATTCGCTGTTATGGCGCAGCGTGCAGCACTCGGTTTCTTGGGTAATATCAATAGAGTAGATACCCTCGGCAAGCGCGATTTAATTTTGGGGGAATATTTGAATGTAGGTAATGAGACGCGCCTCATTCAACGCTTTAATATTCGATCAAATCCAGGAGCTATATTATTAGGAACACGCTTGTATCGGGGGAATACTCGAAGTAGACAAGGCCATGCAAAGGGTTTTAATGGCCCAGATTTCGCGTTTAGAAATCCAGAGAAGTTGGAAGGTTCTGACTTTACTTTTCCCTCTCAAAATGTTTCAGTTTTTAGTGAAGCCTTGATCCCGTTGAGCGGTTGTTGGTACATCACTCCAGGTGTGCGCTACGAATATATTCGAACTGAAAACTCGGGTTATTACAACAGCGAGAGTCGTCATCCCCTTACAAATGAGCTGTTGTTTAGCGAGCAAATACAGTCAAGCGCTGTGACTCCAAGAAATATGGTGCTCTTTGGGCTGGGCACCACCTATCGATGTTTTAAGGATGTTGAGATTTATGGAAATGTATCCCAAAACTATCGAGCAATTAACTTTTCGGATGTGCGGGTAATTAATGACAACCTATTGGTAGATTCAAATTTGACGGACGAGCACGGTTGGACTGCCGACCTAGGATTTAGAGGCAAACTATTGAAAAACGCATTAACCTTGGATGCCAGTGTTTTCATCATGATGTACAACAACAGAATCGGGCAAGTGCAGAAGGAAGTAAGCGATTATTCAACCAAGTTGGTCCGAACAAACATTGCTGATGCTCGTTTTGTGGGAATAGAATTGTTTGAAGAAATTGATTTTTTAAAACTGTTTTCTAAAGAATCAAATTGGAGATTCACATGGTATAATAACGCAGCGATTGTGGATGCGAGATACTTGGCGGATAACCAAAAGAATTTTGCAAATAATCGAGTTGAAAATGTGCCAGTTGTGAATTACAAATCTGGAATATCTGTTTCAGGACATGGTTTTGGTGCGGGATTTCAGCTAAACCATGTTAGTAGTTATTTCACTGACGCTTCCAATGCAGAGTTTTATCCAGATGCTACTGTTGGGACAATTCCATCTTATACCATCATGGATTTAACCATGAAGTATAACTGGAAGCGATACACAATAGAAGGTAGTGTGAATAATTTAAGCGATCAAATCTATTTCACGCGAAGAGCAACGGGTTATCCGGGACCGGGCATTATCCCAGCCGAACGAAGAATGTTCTTTTTTACATTCCAAGTCAAGATATAGACTTGAATTTCAAACCATACATTCGTTTTTCTGTTAGTAAATAGATGGAAATTACACCTACATCAGAATGGTTAAACCATGGTCAAGCACCACTTGTAATTGCTGGTCCTTGCAGCGCTGAAAGTGAGGAGCAGATAATGACCATTGCCGAAACATTAAAAAAAACTGGCATAGTTCAAATGCTGCGTGCTGGAGTTTGGAAACCTAGGACAAGACCGAATTCTTTTGAAGGAATGGGCGCGAAAGCGCTGCCATGGTTGATCAAGGCAGAAAAGGAATTTGGTATTCCGTTTACGATTGAAGTGGCTAATGAGGATCACGTAAAGGCTGCACTCGATGCTGGAATACGCCACATGTGGATTGGTGCTCGAACTACGGTAAACCCATTTTCAGTCCAGGAAATAGCCGATGCTCTGAATGGCTTGGACATTCCGGTTTTTGTGAAAAACCCATTGAATCCAGATTTACAATTGTGGATTGGCGCCATTGAAAGGCTGAATGCAGCAGGTATAACAAAGTTAGTTGCAGTGCACAGAGGGTTCAGCACCTATGAGAAGCAGGTTTATAGAAATAAACCCAATTGGGAAATTCCAATTGAGCTTAAAACGGAGTATCCGAACCTAGAAATCATTGTTGATCCAAGCCACATTGGAGGTAGTCGCGCTGTGCTGAAAGAAATTTCACAAAAGGCACTCGACTTAGGGTTTGATGGTTTGATGATTGAAACACATCCAAATCCTGACAAGGCTCTAAGTGACCCGAAACAGCAAATAGTTTTAGATCAATTTGAACGATTTCTGGAAGAACTAGAAGAGAGACATCCTCATTTTGAAGACAGACTTGCACAAAATCAATTGGAGCAATTGCGAAGATTGATTGATGAAATTGATCATAATCTGATGGAAAGTTTGAAGCACCGACAAGAGGTGGTGGAACAAATTGGAAATTATAAGGCCGAGCATGGTGTAACGGTTTTTCAATTAGATCGCTGGCGCACGATTATTTCAGAGCGTTTGCTATTGGCTGAGGATAAAGGAATTGATAATGAATTGGTTCGATCGGTATGGAATGAAATTCACAAAGCGTCTATTCGACTGCAAACAGATGTGGTGAATAGAAAGCTCTCAGAATAGATCGCTGCACCAAAAAGCAAATTGCCTTAAATTCGGCACATGCAACGCGGCCTATTATCGATTTTCATATTACTGACTTTTTTTGGAGCTTACAATGAGTTATTTGGGCAAGTTTCCAATGTCAATTCAAAGATTAAGATTCTAGGAGGCCAAGCGTTTTATGTGCATACAGTGCTTGAGGGGCAAAGCCTCGCACAAATAGCGGAGGCGTATTTTACAGATCAAAGTGCCATAGAAAAGGAAAATGCAGGACAGTCCGACCCGCTTGTGGTTGGAATAAAATTGAGGATTCCTTATTCTGATGAATCTCTTGAGGCAATGAGTAAAAGAGCAAAGTATGTTACTCCGAAGGTCAATCCCGTTTATGTGAAAGAAGGGGATTCTACACAAAAACGAACGACCCCAATACCATACTCAAAACCCGTTCCCACAGAAAAGAAAAAGGAACAGCCGACACCCATTGAGGAGGTGATTGATCTAATGAAAGAACCTGAACAGGTGGCAGTTGTTGAAAAAAAGAGTGAACCATTGATGAAAGAAGAAGAGCCAGAAGCGCTTCCTTCCTTACCCGAACCCGAACCCGAACCCGAACCCGAACCCGAACCCGAACCCGAGGTGGTTTCTGTGACTAAACCCGAGGAAAAAACGGACAGTTTAGCTGGAGATTCTGAAAAGGCCTTAGCCGATTTAGAAGAACTTTCGCGCAACATCAATCAAAGTCTTGAGAACTTAGCTAAGATTAAGGAATCCTTGGAACCCGCGAAGATTGATCCGAAAACCGGGGAATTATTAGAGGTAAAACCAGAGCCTGAACTAGAAGAATTACCAGGAACCACCTTGAATATGAGCCAAATTCTCAATCAACAAGCAACAAACTTTTTTGACACAGCAACAAACAATCACTTTCTGCTCAAAGAGTTTTTTATTGCTGAAGTGAACGGACATGGACAGATAACGCGATTAAAGGATGAGCGAACGGTAACCAATCAGAATTCGAATTATTTGAATATCGCTGACTTGCGAGGAGTAAGGATTGAAAGTCTTTCATCTGGAATGCAAAAACTATCCTTGGGACTAATAACAGATATTCAACAATATAAATACAAAGTAAAGGTCAAAAAGAATAAAGTGCGACTCTATCAAACACAGGGTTTTGTAGAGCATTTCCCAAAAGATCATCAACATGCGCAACTTATTTTGGATGCGGCAAATAATGCAGGTGTGAAGGGGAAAGGCAGCGTGGTGATTATGGAAGGATATAAAGAAGTCGCTTCCTATAAACCGTTTGAATACAATCCTTTCGGTACGAAGGACAAAACGATAATGAAGGAGGGAATTTCACGAATTGAGCAATTAGATTTCTAATGACTGCAGCGACTCCTACACAGTGGATATTGAAGGAGCAACCCGATGAAATTGCCATTAAAAACCTTCAAACGGCCGTAAATGCCAGTGAAACCCTGGCTATTTTAATGGCTCAACGTGGCATCAAAGATTTTGACGCAGCGCGCCATTATTTTAATCCTACCGTCAATCAACTGCATTCTCCATTCTTGATGAAGGGAATGTTTGAGGCCTCAGAAAGAATAACCAAGGCGATCGAAAACGATGAGCGAGTCATGGTCTATGGTGACTATGATGTGGATGGAACCACAGCAGTGGCTTTGGTGTTTGATTTTTTATCAAAACAATACGATGCAGTAACCTATTACATACCAGATCGATATGGTGAAGGGTACGGAATCAGTCTTCAAGGAATTGATTTCGCAGCCGACAATGATGTTACTCTAATCATTGCTTTGGATTGTGGTATAAAAGCTAATTCTCAAGTGGATTATGCTACCGAAAAGGGAATTGACTTTATCATTTGCGATCATCATCTTCCGGCAAAGGAGGTACCGAAAGCTGCGGCTATTCTCAATCCGCTGCAGCCTGAATGCGAGTATCCATTTAAGTCATTATCTGGATGTGCAATTGGCTTTAAATTGGTTCAAGCACTTTGCGAGACTTGGTCTTTGGATAAGACGGAACCATTTCAATATTTGGATTTGGTTGCGATTGCTGCGGGATGTGACATCGTATCAATGACGGGTGAGAACCGAGTGCTAAGTTCATTAGGATTGGATTTGTTGGAACATACACGAAGACCAGGAATTGAGCTCTTGTTGACCGATGGTGGTCGAATTGTTGACGGACAGCTTAAGCGATCTCTCACGGTCGCAGACTTGGTGTTTGTAATCGGTCCAAGAATCAATGCTGCCGGTAGGATGAATCATGGCAGTCGAGCGGTGGACTTATTAATTGCCAAAACGACTAAAGGAGCAGAAGAGGCGGCAAAAGACATTATTCAGAGTAACTTGGACAGACGTGAAGTGGACAAGGACATTCTAGCTGAAGCCTTGGAAATGTTGGATACAAATCCGGAGAAAAAATCAACGGTGCTCTATGCTCCGCATTGGCACAAGGGCGTAGTAGGAATTGTCGCCTCACGAATTCAAGAGCACTTTTACCGACCTACAATTGTGCTAACAGAATCAAATGGAAAGGTGACTGGGTCGGCTCGATCGGTGCATGAGTTTGACGTCCACGCTGCCATGGATGCTTGCCATGATTTACTGGAGAGCTATGGTGGTCACATGGCGGCTGCCGGACTCACGCTGCTTCCACAGAATTTACCAGCCTTTATTCAAAAGTTTGAAAAAGAAGTTGCCATACGAATTAGACCAGATCAATTATTTCCGAGATTGAGCATCGATGCGGAGATTAAACTAGATGCTATTAACCCAAAGTTTTTTGAAGCAATGAACCGTATGGCACCTTTTGGGCCGGATAATATGCGACCAGTTTTTGCCGCACATGGGTTGACAGACACAGGCAATTCTCGCTGTGTGGGTGATGGGACTCATTTAAAACTTGAGGTAAGACAAGAAGGTAGTCGAGACGTAATGAAAGGAATAGCGTTTGGTATGGGTCACCTGGAGGCTCCTGTAAAAAGTGGCAAAGCTTTTAGTGCCGCATTTGTGCTTGAGGAAAATGATTTTCGTGGGGTAAAATCAATTGAGATGGGAGTAAAAGACTTGAAATTTAACGACCAGTAAGTCGATAGGACAATCCAACTTTCACAAGTGAGTTATTGTCGTTAACGTCTCCTGTTTGAACCACCGAGTTATCCGTGGCGTCAAACAAACCAAAGTGCAGCTCTCCAGTCAAATCAACTCTTTCCGAAACAGAAAGTCTATAATTTAGATTTACCGAAGCGTCTAATCCTGCAAAACCCGTATTGTCTTTAACATAAGTGGTTTCAGTCTCGCTTTCACCAATGATGGTTTTCTCTTTTTTGGCCATCACGCCAATCATTGGGTTGAACTCAAAACCGCCACCAAAGGAATGTCGGGCGCCAACACGATAACCTGTTCCAAGATAAATGCTCGCATAGTTCATTAACAGTGGTTTTACTATAATGAAACTATTCATTTGGCTGCCTGCAAATCCAACAGTTTCGGTAAGTGATCCTCGATTGTACACACCCACTTTAAAATCAAGGAAAACTGACTCACCTAAGTTGTACTTCGTGAGAATTCCAGCGTGAAGTCCAAGTCCAGGGGCTTTTCTGTTTACGTTTAAATCATGTTGACCTCTTGCTGCAAGCAAGCCGCCTTCTGCAAAAACTTGAATCTTTCTGATTTCCTCCATGACTGGCTCAGAAATAGATGAGTTCAACAACTGCCCATTCTCTCCATTCTCAAAAGCGAATTTCGATATCGGCAAATAGTCAATCTTATTTTTCAAAAGGATGGCGGCCAGCTCTGTACTTATCATGCCCTTCGTTGGTTGTGAGGCGTTTTTGCTCACTGCAACTTGACGGTACTCAGGCGTGTCTGGGATATTAGTGGCATTGGAAGAAAGCCCTTTGCCAGACTTGGCTTCAATAGCGTTTGAAGCCGAATTTGGAATTGTGGTTGAGGCTGCATTTGAATTAGGAGCAATGGAAATTGTATTTGGCGAGTTTTCAGACACTATTACCTGATCTGAATCAAGTGATGCATCGTCATTATTAACCGCCCGAGATATTGTAGTTGAATTTGTCAAAACTCCAATACTCCTTTTAGATTTAGTCGAATTCATGGTGCCCTCGATTGACAAGTTTTCACTCGGAACCTCCGATTTTTCTTGCTTGTCAAATTCAGAGGAGTAGGCCAGCGAATTGAATGTCGTGTTGTTTGAAGATCGAACAGAGTATTGAGCGGGCGCTACCTCAAATCCACCAGAATAGTATCCAACGCCAATTCCCGAAATCACGGTGATGGGGATCAAGACCCATAACAACGATCTAAAGAATAGCCACTTATAATGCTGGTTGAGAAGTTGATTGGCTCCAGCCCAGGCAGAGGCTGAATAAGCAACCTGACGACCAGCCAGTTTATCTGCAAATAATTTATCTATGTTTTTACCCTCAATCATTTAAAATAGAACGATAGTTTTTAAGGTTTCCATTGATTTTCTAACCAATTTTTGCAGCGATTTACGCGCAAATGATACGTGCCATTTACTGGTGCCATCGCTCATTCCTAGCATTTCACCAATCTCTTTATGTGTGTATCCATCGATCGCGTACAGGTTAAAGACCTTACGGCTCATATCAGGTAGCGTTTGAATCATTTTTTCAAGTTCTTCTGCATCCAACTCTTGGGCAGCCTTGTTAAAATCAACAGAAGCAGCTCCCAATTGAACTTCATCCATATCCATTGTGGACATGTTTTCGCGGTGCTTTTTATCTCGTCTAAATTGATCGATGATAGTGTTGACCGTAACTCTGCTTAGCCATGAACTAAAGGGAATGTCTTCATTGTACTTATCGAGGTTGGTCACAACTTTCAAAAATGACTGATTCACCAATGACTCAGCATCTTCGCGATTATGGCAATATCTTAGACTTATAGCCATCATGTATCCAAAACATTTTTGGTAAAGCTCATTATGAGCCTTCCGATTGTTTTTTCTGCATTTGGCCAATAACTCGGAATCGATATGCATGCAATCTTATACGCGTTTTGATGCTGTAGCGTTGCTTTTATGTCGTTTGGATAACTCATTTCCAAATCGATCAAGCGATCGAAACCTCTTGATTTTTCGGTGTTTGAGAGTTACACGCATAACCTATTTAGAAGGTTGGGTGAAAAGCAGGACTAGTTTGTTATTTATTCAAAGTGAAGTTTACAGGCTCGACTTGTTTGATTTCAGGAACTAATCTTTTAATAGCGTCTTCCACCCCGTTTTTAAAAGTCATGTTATTCATGGAGCAAGACCCGCAGGCGCCTACAAACTGAATTTTTAGAGTTTTATCTGGAGTGATGTCCACAATTTCCAAGTCTCCTCCATCTTCATGGAGGAAGGGACGCAACTCATCTAGAGCGCTCACCACTTTAATAAACAACTCTTCATTCGCTACATTCTGCTCCATGTTCAAATATAAGCCTCGCTACTTAATATTAATTGATTCTAAAATGTTGCCAATCATTTCTTTAAGAGCTAAAGCCTGAGGCGTTGTTTCCTGCAGAACTGCTGGTCTTCCGGCATCACCTGCCTCGCGAATACTCTGAACTAATGGAATTTGACCAAGTAGCTTAACATTCATTTCTTCCGCAAGGTTTTTAGCTCCTTCCTTGCCAAATATGTAGTACTTGTTATCGGGCAATTCTTCGGGTGTAAACCAACTCATATTTTCAACAATTCCTAGAACGGGAATGTTGATGTTTTCAAGCTTGAACATGCCGACTCCCTTGCGGGCATCTGCTAAAGCCACTGCTTGCGGAGTGCTCACAATTACGACTCCATCTAATGGAATTTGCTGCACCAATTGTAGATGGATATCTCCAGTGCCTGGGGGAAGGTCGATCAACATAAAGTCTAACTCGCCCCAATGTACATCAGTGAACATTTGAGAAAGCGCTTTGCTTGCCATGGGTCCTCTCCAAACAATCGCTTGGTTTGCTTCAGCGAAAAAGCCGATGCTGAGCATTTTCACGCCATAGTTCTCGACTGGCACAATTTTATTATCTGAGCCTTCGCCTGCAACTCCAGGTTTCTCGTTAAACACATCAAACATCAATGGCATGCTCGGACCATAGATGTCGGCATCTACCAGCCCAACTTTATAGCCCATGCTAGCCAATCCTGCGGCCAAATTTGCTGTAATAGTGCTTTTGCCTACACCTCCCTTTCCAGAGGCAACGGCTATTATCTTCTTGACATTTGGGAGTATTCGTCTCTGTTCTGGTGGACGCTCCGCACTCTTTGGAAGGGCATCAACTTCCGCCATTACGGCAACGTCTTCGCCTAAAAATCTTCGCACCTGATGTATGCATGCCTCTTCTAATCGCTTGCGATAGTGCATGGCTGGATTAGATGCTTTTACGTGAAAGGAAACGGTGTTACCTTGAGTTTTAATGTTGGACACCAAACCCAGTGAGACTATGTCTTTTTTCAGTTCAGGTTCAATGACAAAGGCCAGCGCCTTGAGTACTTCTTCGTTTGTTATTGCCACTTTTTCTTAGGATAAATCTTCAAAAATTGCTTTCAATTCGGTTGCGTCTTTTGGTTTCATTCTGCCGCCTAGAATCAAACTGAGTTGTCTTCTTCTTAATGCCGCGGCATGGCGCTCTATTTCAACATCTGTTTCGGGGATTAGTTCGGGCACTTCAATGGTGTTTCCAATTTGGTCTACCGCAACAAACGTGAATATTGCCTCGTTGCATTTGGTCTTTTGAGCATTGCGATGATCTTCCTGCCAGACATCAATGAAAACCTCCATGCTAGACCCAAATGCCCTTGAAACCTTTGCCTCTAATGTTACGAAATCGCCCAAATGAATAGGTTGATTAAATGAGATGTTGTTCACTGATGCCGTGACCACAACTCGACCACAATGCCTGTGAGCTGAAACGGCAGCGATAACGTCCATCCAATACATTAACCTACCACCCATTAAATTGCCAAGGGTATTGGTATCGTCAGGTAAAACGATGTGGGTGGCTACCGCGATGGATTCACTTGATTTCTTGGCTTTCATTCGATTTCTTCTTTGGCGCAAAGGTAGAATCTCACTCCTCATGTCTTACTTTCGAAGCGATGGATTTTCAATACATAAAAGCCCTGCACCTCATCTTTGTGGTGTCGTGGTTTGCAGGGTTGTTTTATATCGTTAGGCTCTTCATTTACCACACGGAAGCGGAAAATAAACCACAAGTTGAAAAAGAGGTTTTACAACAACAGTTTATCATCATGGAGAAGAGGCTGTGGACCATCATTACATGGCCGGCTGCCATTCTCACTACGGTATTTGGTTATTACATGGTTTACCTGCTCGATTTGTGGGAATCAGGTTGGATGATGGTAAAGCTAGGTTTGACCACGGGTTTGTGGGGATATCATATCATGAATCATATTCTATTCAAGCGATTGCAACGAAACGAGGTTTCTTGGACGTCCACACAATTGAGGTTGTGGAATGAACTTGCCGCCATGTTTTTAGTGACTATCATCTTTGTAGTTGTTTTAAAGAATAGCTTGGATTGGATTTATGGCACTATGGGTTTCTTTGCTTTGGGAATTACCTTAATGATCGCCATCCGAATTTACAAGCGCTTTAGTGAGAGGTAGAAAAGATACTTAGACATTAGGTGTAGGTGTATATTTGTGGAAAACCAATTTGATGGCCAGTATATCAGAAGAGATTCAGCAAAAAGAATTCGAGTCAGAGTACAACAAACTCCTAGTCAACGTGCTTTTCACGAATAGTTGGATCAACGGGCAACAAAACAGGCTCTTCAAAACTCATGGGATCACTACCCAACAGTTTAATGTGCTGAGAATTTTACGAGGTCAATACCCGAATGTCGCTTCTGTGAATTTATTGAAAGATAGAATGATCGATAAAATGAGCAATGTGTCTCGGATTATCGATAAACTGAAATCTAAAGATTTGGTATCTCGTAAATTATGCAAAGCAGATAGGCGACAAGTGGATGTTAAGATCACCACAAAAGGCCTTGATTTGTTACAAATCTTGGATGCGGAGATAGCGGATTGGGAAAAAAACTTGCACAACATAAGTGAAAAAGACGCGACCATAGCAAGTGACATCTTAGATCGGTGGCGGGGATAAGAGGTTAACACTGCGTTTTATTGGGTCCGGAATATTAGATAAATAGGTCAGTTGAAGCCATGAAGCGAAAAGTTTTCAGGTCGAATGTGTTAATATTCAAATAATTGCTACTTTGACCCAACCTTTTGCTAACCTAAACCCTTCTGTCCTATGCGTCAACTGAAAATCACGAAACAACTCACTAACCGTGATAGCAAATCGATCGATAAGTATTTAAGCGATGTTTCCAAAGAGGAAATGATCAATGCCGAAGAAGAAGTTAGACTTGCTGTCAGAATTAAACAGGGCGATGAAACTGCCTTGAATAAATTGGTCAGTGCTAATTTACGTTTTGTAATCTCAGCTTCTAAGCAATATCAGGGTCATGGCCTTACGTTAGAGGATCTAATCGCTGAAGGCAACATCGGCTTAATAATAGCCGCAAAACGATTCGATGAAACAAAAGGATTTAAGTTTATATCGTATGCCGTCTGGTGGATTCGACAGAGCATCATGCAAGCCATTGCAGAAAATTCGCGAGTAGTGCGGCTGCCATTGAACAAGGTAAGTGCTATCCAAAAAGTATCTCAGGCTTATTCAAGATTGGAGCAGCAATATGAGAGACCGCCATCAAATGATGAGATTGGCGAATTATTAGAGGCAAATGCTGAGAGCGTGGGTGACTTATTCGTTTATGCCCAAAAGCAAGTTTCTGTGGATGCGCCTTTGATGGAAGGAGAGGACAACAGCCTATTGAATGTTATGCCAAATAGTGAGTCGCATGTGCCAACAGATGGTTTGATGAATGAATCACTTAGAAGGGACATTGAACGCGTCTTGATTCACCTAAAAGAGCGCGAGGCGGATGTGCTAAGACTCTCATTTGGCTTGGGTGACATGCCACCAATGACTCTTGAGGAAATCGCAAATAACCTAGGACTTACACGTGAGCGGATTCGTCAGATTCGTGAGAAAGGATTAAGAAGTTTAAGGAAGAAGGCGAATAGCCAATTACTTAAGAATTACTTATAAAGAATCCAAGCATTCGGGATTTCGTTCTGCATAGAACCAAGGGCTTCTAGCGCTTTTTCTCTTGTGGCATAACTAGCTACACTTACTCTATATAGATTGCCTTTTTTCTCAACAATGGAAGCATTATTTCCAAGTCGTCTATACTTTTCAGCGAGACCCTCAGCATTAGCAATTTCTCCAAAACATCCGCCAACAACATGATAAGGCAAGGAGATTTGCGGGGCGTTTTCCACTTTTTCTTCTAAGGATATAACAAGTGTTTTATCTCGGTTTTCAGATTCAAAAATCTCAATGAATTTTGAGCTGGAATCTACCACAAGGCTCAATGGTTCATTTTCCGTATTCATTTCGATAAAGTGATTTCGTGAGGAATACTCAGGACATACTTTTTCCACAAATGGATTCAAATCTGAATATTGGAAGTTTTGCGTGTCCTTGAATAAAGGCGTACTTATTGAAATCCAAATAGCGTATCCAATAATTGGAATTGCAAGCCCAGCGGCAATGGCTGGCCAGTATTGTCTCTTTCTTTTTTCTTGAAGCTTTTTTTCTTCGATTTCTGTTTCTTCGACCGTTGCTTCTGGCTTGAGCTGGATAACCGAAGGTTTTGGTAATTCAGCTTCCGGTTTTTCAGCCTTTGGTTCAATGGTGGCTTTTACAACTTGCGGTGTTTCGATCGGATTCGCAAAAAACTTTTCGAGTCCAAAGCCATCACCGAAGAAACTGGATTCTTTCAGTTGTTCAAATTGAAATGAACCATCTGATCGCTTATGTAATACTCCAATGCGATCGAATCTTAGTTTTTTCGATTGATTGAGCTCATCTTTTAGTACAACTACGTAGTCTTTTAAAAGTGATACGGCCTCTTCATATTTCTTCTGTTCCATTCTTGCCGCATAGGCAGCTAGCAAACCATCATTGTGGGTGAGTAGTTTGTTAAATGAAATTTTCCGAAATGGAGGATCAAATCGGTGATTTATAGGATGAATTGTCGCGGGAGCATAGTTGCCCACAAACCCACCAAAATCGGGGACGATCACACAGTCGTGTGATTCAAGCAATTCGGCTATATACTGGTCAATTTTTTCGCGATTCATCGGAAGACAAAGAAAGGAATTTGAATCAACTTTTCGAGGACCTAATTATTTGTTCAACTCTGGTCAAATCCTCGGGGATATCAACTGAAATAGAATCATGCTGGGTTACGGAAGTGTAAATCTCGAAACCATTTTCTAACCAACGCAATTGTTCTAATGATTCTGCCAACTCTAAGGATGAAGGTTCAAGTTTAGCTATGGATTTTAGGACATCAGTTCTGTAAGCGTAAATCCCGATGTGTTGCCAATATTGATGTCCAGATAGCCAATTAAGGGGGTCCGTTTTTTGGACCGGAATGGCCTGACGGCTGAAATACAAGGCCTTACCGTTTGTGTCTAACACGGCCTTTATTTTACTTAAGTCATGAAGAAGGTCGATTTTATCAATCGGTTTTACCAAGGTGGCAATTTGACACTTTGGGTTTTTAAAGCACTTTATTACGAGGTCAATTTGAGCAGCATCAATAATAGGCTCATCGCCTTGAATATTGATCACTAAATCGAATCCTGAAAGCTTTTCGGAAACTTCATTACATCTATCTGTACCCGTGTGATGATTAGAAGAGGTCATCATAACCATTCCTCCAAAATCTTGTACATGATCAAAAATGCGCTGGTCATCCGTGGCAACGATGATGTCGTCAAGAGACTCAGCCAAACTCACCTGATCATAAACACGCTGGATCATCGACTTACCCATAATGTCAACCAAGGGTTTTCCTGGAAATCGGGTGGAGGCAAATCTTGATGGAATTACACCTAAAACTTTCATCATTGACGAAGGTAAGCATCTCTGCATCCGAGTGTATATTACTTTCGCCTTTCCGATATATGGACGATTTAATCTATCAAATAGCCCTTAAAAAACTGGACACTGTGGGAGCGGCAAGAGCCAAGAAATTGGTCTCCTATTGCGGTGGAGTTCGGGAGGTGTTTGAGGCACCAAAGAAGAAATTGGCGACCATTCCAGGTATTGGAGAAATGGTCATCAAAAACATGAACTCATCGGAGGCGCTGAAGAAAGCGGAAGCTGAGATTAAATTCATCGAAAAGAGTGCGATCAAGCCTATATTCTATTTGGATAAAGATTACCCAAGGCGATTGAAGCATTGTGATGACGGCCCATTGTTGCTGTATTCTAAAGGAGCTTGCGATTTAAATCCACCCAAGGTGGTGTCAATTGTTGGAACTAGAAACGTTTCATCCTATGGAAAGCAACTGGTCGAAAAATTAGTCTCTGGATTGAAAGATCACAATGCATTAATTGTAAGCGGTTTGGCGTATGGCGTGGATGTGCATGCGCACAAGGAGGCATTAAAAAATGGGTTGTCCACGGTCGGAGTATTAGGCAATTCTTTGGACTCAATCTACCCTTCTCAAAACAAAAGCACTGCTGAAAAAATGCTCGAGTCAGGGATGCTGTTGAGCGAATTTGAAAGCGGAACAAAGCCAGAGGCGATGAACTTTCCGCAGCGAAACAGAATTGTAGCTGGAATGTGCGATGTCTGCGTTGTTGTAGAGTCGGCTGTTAAAGGTGGTTCAATGATCACTGCGAAGCTGGCTGTTGGATATAATCGAGATGTTATGGCCTATCCAGGGCCAGTGGATGCTATATATTCTGGTGGCTGCAATTACTTGATTAAAACGCAACAGGCCCATCTGATTGAAGGAGTTGAGGATTTGGAATACGTGATGGGCTGGGAAAGATCGGAAAAGGTAAAACCAGCGAATCAAAAACAGCTTTTTGTAGAGTTGAATGAACAGGAGCAGCGATTGTTTGACTTGCTCAAGGGTGTTGAGAAGGAATCATTGGATAATATTAGTTTGAAAGCAGAACTACCTGTAAGTCAAACCTCAACTATTCTATTGGAGTTGGAATTCAAAGGCGTGGTAAAATCAATGCCTGGGAAGATGTACCGAGTGACTTAATCCAAGACTTTCTTGACAATGTATATCGGCCTGTTCCTTTGCTCGATAAGTGCCTTTTCAAAATACATGGAGAGAATAGCGATCACTACAAACAATGCTGAAAACGAGGCAGAAAGAAAGATGATAATGGTCGTATATCCCGATGGCGGGGTGTCCCCGTTAAAGTATTCATAGAGGGAGTAAACTGCGAGCGCCAGAGTAAACAGAATGAATACAATCGAAAGTAAAATCGAAATTCGAAGTGGTTTGTTCGAATAGGCAAAAACGGCTCCAACGGCCAGCGAGAATAGCTGTTTTAGCGAATAGCTCGACTCACCAAAAGCGCGTGCCGGGGCATCAAAATTTACAGTTGTCGAATTGAATCCGATTTGCTGAATAAACCCGCGGATAAATCGATTTCGATCCCTGAAATTTTCTTTCAGAATTCCTGCGACCTGTGCCGAAATCAAGAAAAAGTCTGTGGAATTACTACTGAATTTCAAATCTGAAACGGAATTCAGAAGCGAATAAAAAGTGCGCGACAAAAGATTCTTCATCATGCCGTTATCCGCACGACTCATTCTTTTTGTGAGCACGATGTCATGACCAGATTTATAGGCGTTGACCAATTCCTGAATCTTTTCTACGGGATGTTGTAAGTCAGCATCCATACAGATAATTGCACCATGAGAGCTATGGTCTATTCCCGCGATCATTGCCGATTCATGTCCAAAGTTCTTCGAGAATTCGATCAGCTTTACTGAGACGTTCGATGGTTTTTGGCTCTGGTAAATCGTTTCTAGTTTTTGCACAGAACCATCCAAACTGCCATCATTCACGAAGATGACCTCGTAGGAGTTAGGGTCGGAACTCAACTGTTTTTTTAACTCATCCCAGAAATGAGCTAGGCCCTCAGCTTCATTATAAACAGAAACAACAATAGATATGTCAAGTGTTGGACTCAATAGGTTTGATTAGGCTTTGTTCAGCTCAGCAAATTCTTTTGCAAAGTAGGTCAGAATCACATCCGCTCCAGCACGTTTTATGCTCAATAGCATTTCGGGCATGGCACGATCATATTCAATCCAACCATTCTGAGCCGCTGCTTTGAGCATAGCATATTCACCACTGACGTTATAGGCAGCGATTGGAATTGGATACTCTTCTTTTAGCATGTGAATCACATCCAAATAGCAAAGAGCCGGCTTTACCATTAAATAATCGGCTCCTTCCATGTAATCTAACTCGGCTTCTACAAGTGCTTCGCGTTTGTTAGCTGGATCCATTTGGTAAGATTTCTTGTCGCCAAATTTTGGTGCAGAATCGAGCGCATCTCTGAACGGTCCGTAAAAAGCACTGGCATACTTAGCCGTGTAGGACATAATGCTCACATCTGTGTACCCGTTATAATCCAATTCGTTTCGGATATATTCGACTCGCCCGTCCATCATATCTGATGGGCCAATGATGTCGGCCCCAGCCTCGGCCTGTGCCAATGTCATTTTTGCCAAAACGTCTAAAGTTTCGTCATTCACAATTTTGCCGTCTCTAACAACTCCGTCATGTCCATCAGAACTGTATGGATCCATTGCCACATCAGTCATGATCATGGCTTCAGGAAAACGACTCTTAACTTGCTTGATATATTTTAGGTAGAAATTATCCTTGGAATATCCATAGGTGCCCATTTGGTCTTTTAATGACTCTTCCACAGCTGGAAAAAGATCAAAACACATGACCCCTAGATTCATGCATTCTTCTACTTCGTTGAGCAAATGATCCAATGACATTCGAAATTGGCCAGGCAAAGACTTCACCTCTGATTTGTGGTTTTGACCGTCCACCACAAATAGCGGATATATCAAATTCTCTACGCCCACATTCGTTTCACGAGCTTGGCTTCGGATGACTTCTGTTTTTCGATTTCTTCTCGGTCTTCGCAGCATGATGTCTATTCTATCTTTGCCCGCGAAGGTACCAAACACGATAGCATGAATACACTCTTGAATATGATATGGACGGTGGATCCCGTTTTTTTTGAATTAGGCCCAATTAGCGTACGTTGGTATGGACTCTTGTTCGCCATCGCTTTCATGTCTGGTTTCTACATCATTCAGTGGATGTTTAAGAAAGAAAAATGTCCAGAAGCCTGGATGGATTCGGTTTTTATAACGGTAATGATCGGCACCATAGTGGGAGCAAGATTAGGCCATGTGTTCTTCTATCAATGGGATTATTATCAGGATAACTTGCTAGAGATTTTAATGATTTGGAAAGGTGGACTAGCCAGTCATGGTGCGGCTATCGGTATTGTGCTGTCATTATATATATGGAGTAAAAGAACCTCAAAGCGATCCATTTTATGGATTTTGGACAGAGTTGTGATTGTTGTAGCTCTTTCTGGCCTGTTTATTAGAGGAGGAAATTTTATTAACCACGAAATCGTGGGGAAACCAACCCAAACCGAAAGCGGTGTCAAATTCATGCGCAACTACGATGATATTACTCCAAACGATGTTCAACGTGTGACGCAGATGTCCGTTTATACTGATAATGAAATTGATAGAGAAAAACTGAACGCTGCTTATGATGAGTTAATGTCAGATGAGAAATACGCCTCAGTCATTGAACAAGTTCCAAATCGATATCCAGCGCAGCTATACGAGGCAATCGCATATTTCGTCATATTTCTGTTGCTCATGGGAGCCTATGTTTTCACAGCTGCAGGCGAGATGCGAGGGTTGATTTTCGGTGTATTCCTAACTGCGTTGTTCTCTGCACGCTTTTTCATAGAGTTCTTGAAAGAAGTTCAAGTTGACTTTGAAGAGTCCATGGTCTTGGATATGGGGCAATGGCTCAGCATTCCCGCTGTTGTCCTAGGGATATATTTCATTATTCGTGCAATGATGAACAATAAAAAAGAGGCCAGTTCTTTGTAGAATACGCGGAACCGGCCTCAGCCAAACAAAAAGTCAAGAAATGTTAGTGGTGGTGTTCCTCGGCTGTTTGATTTTGTTCACTCAGCGTCCATTCGTCCGTAGCAGTCGTTTGTAACCAAACTTCATTGCTTTGTCTGAAAACTTGAACATTCAGTCCAAATTGATCATGGAAGGCTTGCTCGAGCGTGGATACCTTTTGGTTTCCGTGAATACTTAATTCACCCGTGTTGTGTTTTGTCCTAATCTCCCCTATCGTTTTTGTAGGTTCGAATCGATTTTGATTCAAATTTCCTTCTCCAGCTTCGTGCTCGGTCTCGTAAAACTCAAGTTTTAAAAACGGAAAATGCTCGGTGAAGAGTTTCTGAATTTCTGTGATGGTTAGTCCATCGGTTATATTAATTCCTGTCATTACATCCATTTAGCTAAATAGATCTGAAACTCCTGTTTCATCTCATTCATCATTTTTCTATTTGTCTCAATACGATCTCGAAGCGGAGCATGATCATTGAAAAGAACATGGTCTATTGCGACAGGATGTTCCTGAGCATATTTTGCTATTTCTGTTTCGTGAAGGTTGATGTCATGAAGCAATTCATCAATAGCATTTCTTTCCAAGTACATTCTGTTTTGGAAACGATCCAATTCTGCTAACACTTCGGCACTGGTATATCGTTTGGCAATTTCCTCCAATCGGGATTGAAATATTGGAAGCTCATCCAAATAGAATTTTAACTCGCTCATCCATCGCTGATGCTCAAAATGCAAATCGTCTATGTGTACTTTTTTCTCTTTTGTTGCTGACATTTTTCTTCTTTTAATTGATGACTACAAATTAGCGAGCTATGCCACGAGTCTCTAACGACCGTTGTCACGTATTAAATTGAGAGGTATCAAATAATATGGGTTTTAATAGGCCTGCGGCATATTGATTGGCCGATGGGTTGCCTAACTTCGCGGCCTCAATTGGATTTAAGGAATGTATAGATCACATCACTGTGGAGAGCTGAGAAGCGAGAATATTGGTCACGAGGTAACATTGGCTGGATGGGTGCAACGCACTCGCAACATGGGGGGTATGACCTTTGTCGATTTACGAGATCGATATGGTATCACTCAATTATCGTTTAATCTTGAAAAGGATGAAAAACTATGCGAAGCCGCGCGCAAACTGGGTCGTGAATTCGTAATTCAAGTTCAAGGCGTTGTTATTGAGCGAGAAAGTAAGAATGACCGTTTGGATACAGGCCATATTGAAATTGAGGTACGCGAGTTGAAGGTACTCAATGAATCGCAGACTCCACCATTTACCATTGAGGATGAAACCGATGGTGGCGAAGAGGTAAGAATGAAGTATCGCTACTTGGATTTGAGAAGAAATCCATTGCGAAAGAATTTGGAGCTACGCCACAAATTGGGTTTCGAAACAAGAAAATTCTTGAGTGATCAAGGTTTCTTAGAAATAGAGACCCCATATTTAATAAAATCTACTCCGGAAGGAGCGCGTGATTTTGTGGTCCCATCGAGAATGCATGGCGGTGAATTTTACGCCCTGCCCCAATCGCCTCAGACCTTCAAGCAGATCCTAATGGTGGGTGGTTACGATCGATACTTTCAGATTGTACGTTGCTTTAGAGACGAAGACCTTCGTGCGGATCGCCAACCGGAATTTACACAGATTGATTGTGAAATGGCTTTTGTAGAGCAAGAGGATATATTGAACACATTCGAGAGTTTGGTGCGTCACCTATTTCAAGAGGTGAAAGGAATTGACTTGCCGGATTATCAGCGATTGACTTATGCTGAGGCGATGAGGAGATATGGCTCGGACAAACCCGACATTCGATTTGACATGGAGTTTGTCGAGTTGACGGATGTGGCTCAAGGAAAAGACTTTGTAGTTTTCGATTCCGCAGAAATTGTTGTGGGTATCTGCGCCAAGGGAGCAGCCTCCTACACTAGAAAGCAATTGGATCAATTGACCGACTTTGTGAAAAGACCTCAAATAGGAGCGAAAGGGTTGATCTATTGTCGAGTGAACGAAGATGGATCAATGAAGTCTTCCGTAGATAAGTTTTTCAATGAAGCGGATTTGCAGCAATGGAAATCGAAGTTTAATGCCGAACCGGGTGATTTGATTTTGGTGCTTGCTGGTGAGACAGATAAAACTCGAAAGCAGTTGAATGAACTGCGACTTGAAATGGGTAATCAGCTCGGTTTGAGAGATTCAAAAACATACGCACCGCTATGGGTTATTGATTTCCCGCTGCTGGAATGGGATGAGGATGGAAAACGGTTTCTTGCGATGCACCACCCATTTACAAGCCCAAAACCTGAGCATTTATCGCTGTTAGACTCGGATCCAGGATCTATTAATGCAAATGCGTATGACATGGTTATCAATGGAGTGGAACTGGGCGGTGGTTCAATCAGAATTCATGATCAGAAACTCCAAGCGAGAATGTTTGAAATACTCGGATTCACCAAGGAAGAAGCAGAGAAGCAATTTGGATTTTTGATGGGAGCATTTAAATATGGAGCTCCTCCACACGGAGGAATCGCATTTGGCTTCGACAGACTGGCCGCCATGTTTGGAGGGACCGACTCGATAAGAGATTACATCGCATTCCCTAAAAACAACGCGGGTCGCGATTTAATGATTGATTCTCCTTCATCGATTAGTGCAGATCAGCTTGAAGAACTGTCCTTAAACATAACCCAAGAGTAACAAGTAAAGCGTGTCTCGAGCCCTTCAGTTTATTGAGAAGTTCAGACATCTAATCGAAGTTGTTTCAGAACGACTATCGTTCGGTCTGGCCGTTGGAGTGGACCTTGTAAACACTTGGCGTAAAGACCACCTCAGTGAACGACAGTTCACATACGTTTTAGCCATCACTATCGGATTCATTTCAGGATTGGTAGCCATCGTGATCAAGAATTCAGTGCATGGAATTCAATATTTATTGACTGCGGGATTCTTTGATGAGTACCGCTACTTTCTTTACATCATCTATCCGGTAGTTGGAATTCTTATCGCTCAATGGGTCATTAGGAAATTGATAAAGCAGGATGTGAATCATGGTATTCCAAATACGCTATATGCTATCTCTAAAAGGAATGCACTGATTAAGAAACACAACCTCTACAGTTCCATGTTGACGGCGGCTATTACCGTGGGTTTTGGAGGTAGCGCGGGATTGGAGGGGCCAACGGTAGGGACAACTTCTGCTTGGGGAGCAAATTTGGCCAGACTATTTAAGCTACCCTATAAAACTCGGACCTTGCTTATTGGATGTGCTGCTGCAGGAGCCATGGCCTCGCTATTTAACGCGCCCATTGCTGCCATTGTTTTTGCCATCGAAGTCATCATGCTAGATTTAACAACGGCCTCGCTCATTCCATTGTTATTAGCCTCTGCAACAGCTGCTATTACCTCTAAGTTTTTCCTTGGTGGAGGCATTTTGTTCCACTTCGACATTACTGAAGAGGTTCGGTTTAGCGACTTACCCTATTATGTTGGGTTGGGCATTTTTATGGGAATTGCCTCGCTGCACTTTTATAGTGCTTTCACATACGTGACAAAGCTGTTTGACAAAATGAAAAGGCAGCGAAGCAAAACGGTCATTGCAGGTACCACTTTGGGTGCGCTGCTTTTTCTGCTCCCTCCCCTATATGGCGAAGGATACGAAGCTATAAATGCCATCATCGAGGGTCGACCATTTGATATTCTTGACAATAGTTTATTCAGAGAATATGATAACAATGTTTACGTCCTTCTTGGATTTGTTTTGTGCCTTGGACTACTGAAGGTGGTAGCAACTACCCTCACTTTTCGGGCTGGAGGGGTCGGAGGAACATTTGCACCAACGCTTTTTATGGGAGCCATGTTTGGATTCTTTTTTGCCCGAAGTATTAATATTCTTGGATTAGGTGAAGTGCCTGAGAGCAATTTTACGCTTGTGGCAATGGCCGGAATGATGGCCGGTAATCTGCACGCACCGCTTATGGCGATATTCCTTATTGCCGAAATTACGGGAGGATATGAATTGTTTGTTCCGCTCATGTTGACATCAAGTATTGCTTTTGTAACGGTGAAACGATTCAATCCACACAGTATATATACTACCCAGCTTGCGCGCAGAGGAGAGCTAATCACACATGATAAAGATCAAGCAGTATTGACCCTTATGCGCCTCCATCGGGAGATTGAGACTGATTTCACCTGTGTTGATCCGTATGATAAACTAGGTGATTTGGTTAAGGTCATTTCAAACTCGCAACGGAATCTCTTTCCTGTGGTCGATAAGAAGAACAACCTAATTGGAATTGTGAATTTGAATGAAATTCGAGATGTAATATTCAAACAAGAATTATACGAAGACACACACGTACATGATTTAATGAACGATGCTCCTGACTATGTAAGGAAAGAAGACAGCATGGAAACAGTCATGTTCAAGTTTGAACAAAGTGGTGCCTGGAATTTACCAGTATTGGATAGCGATGGTCATTACGTTGGCTTCGTATCAAAGTCGAAGTTGTTTAGTGCCTACCGATCCCTACTCAAGGACTTCTATGATTCTTAGAATCCTACCGAATCGCAAGATTAGGCTAGTAGTTTAATTTTCTGTTATTTAGTGGTCCTAACTAAACAATTTATGAAAAAGATATACTCTCTAGCCGCAGCGCTGTGCATTGGCACGGTGGCCTTTGCTCAAACAACCGATGACTTTGAGTCATATACGGTGGGCGCATTGCTCGCCAATTCTTCACCCAATTGGGATACTTGGAGTGGACAGACGGCACAAGATGTAGCCATAGTGGACGATACGGCTTACAGTGGCGACAAATCCATTTACTTCGAGGCTACTACTGCCAACGGAGGTCCAGACGATGTGGTTTTGCCATTTGGAGCGAAGTACACCACAGGCGAATTTGATTTCTCGATGATGATGCTCGTAGAAACCGGCACAGGTGCCTATTTCAATTTTCAAGCACAAACTACTGTGGGTCAGGAGTGGGCATTGGAATGTGCAATGACCCAAACGGGTGACATAACCATTTCAAATACGGGCGGCACTTTGCTAACCTCAACCTATACTCTTGGTCAGTGGATTGAAGTGGCATTTGAGATTGATCTGACTGCCAATATTTGGGAGTTTTTTATTGATGGGACTTCACAAGGAAGTTTTGCGAACAACATAAACTCTATTGCTTCCCTAAATATTTATGCTGCGAATATTGCTTCGGCAGGAGGCAACGGTCTAGCTAATTTCTGGGTGGATGACGTCAGTTATACCACTCCTACGTTATCCAATTTAAATGGAACGCTATCTGGAATTTCCTCTATCACTGGTTTGGTGGGACAAGTGAAAACACCAACTGTTTCGGTGACGAATAGCGGTGTTGATGCCATTACTTCATTTGATGTGGAATTAGCGTACAATGGTGTGGTACAAACAGAACAGATTACGGGAGTAAACTTAGCTAGTTTTGATGAGTATGAGGTGAGCTTCAATACTGGGATAACCTTGGCCGAGGGCGCCAATGACATGGTAGCCACCTTAAAGAATGTAAATGGCGGAACGGGCGATGACGATGCTTCAGACGATGTGCTAACGCTGAGCGTAAACCCGACTGCTCCCGGCTTGAACAAACAAGTGATCGTGGAAGAAGCTACTGGTACTTGGTGTGGATGGTGTCCACGAGGTGCCGTTTGGATGGAGAGGTTGCAAGAAGAATATCCAGATCATTTCATTGGATTGGCAGTTCATAATAATGACCCAATGGCAAATGAAGAGTACGATACTGGATTGGGAGATTTGATTAGTGGCTACCCAAGCGCAGTGGTTGACCGTGGTGCTGACATTGATCCATCGGCTATGGAAACAGATTTCTTGCAACGAGTTGTTAGAAATGCAGCAGCAGCGCTTTGTGTGACTGCAGAGATGGATACAGAACAAATGGAAATGACCGTGACTTTGACCGTTGAGCCAACTACAGAAATTGACAATGATTGGAGAGTAGCAGTGGCATTGAGTGAAAATGATGTCACAGGCACAGCCAGCAATTATGCCCAAGCAAACTATTATTCTGGTGGAGCTAGTGGAGAGTTAAGCGGAGCGGGTCACGATTGGCACAGTGCCGCTAATCCCGTTCCAGCCTCTATGATGGAATATGATCACGTAGCTCGAATGATTGCTCCTTCTTTCGATGGAATGGACGATTCGTTCACCGAAGGCGGAGAAGTAGGTGAGACGTATTCTTTCGAATTTGTCTTAGACATTGATTCAGAATGGGATCTGGATAATATGCACATCATTGGCATGTTGATGGATCCAGATGGAGAATTTGACAATGGATACCAAGCAGATTACGCAGAAGCATTAACCGGTGAATGTGGTGCTGCTCCAACGGGCATTGTGACAGCTAGATATGAGCAGGAGAAATTGACGGTTTATCCAAATCCAGCCAATAGCTTCGTAAACATCAAAGCCGATATGACAGCTAATACTCAAAACGAACTTCGAGTTTATGATGTTATGGGTCGAGTGGTTTACAGCAATGTGATTACCGATCAAGCGGGATTGTTCCAATTAAATTTGGATCTATCACAGGTTAACACTGGAGTGTATATGGTTGAGCTAAGCGATGGAGCTGAGGTTCATACAACAAAATTCATCAAGCAATAAGGGTTAGTTAGAAAACGAAAAAGTCCGATCGGTAATTCGATCGGGCTTTTTTTATGTGTCAATGCTTTAATGAGATGATTAGAGGATTCGCTGATTAGAAGATGAGTCAATTAACAATGCTTCAATTAGACATTGATTTTTGAGCATTGAATATTGCCTACCACGCCAACATTAATCTTCCTTCAAATGAATTTTGTCTGGTGAAGTCTTCGGAAATCACTACCATTTTCTAGTAAAATACGCCTTGTGGAGCTGGGTATCCTGCGTGCGACTTGTCTGTTCGTGTGCGCGGTTTCATTTCGAATAAGTAGCAACGCATACAGGTTGTCAACTCTTGTGTTTCGCACAAAAAAAGCCCCATCAGTTGGTGACGAGGCTTAAATCTAAGTTGACTTTAAAGTCTAGAGTGTTCCTCTGTTTTCCTGTTCTCTTTCAATGGCCTCGAACAAGGCTTGGAAGTTTCCTTTTCCAAAGCTCCAAGCTCCTTTGCGTTGAATGATTTCGAAGAACATTGTAGGTCGATCAACCACCGGCTTGGTGAACAATTGCAATAGGTAACCCTCGTCATCTCTATCCACTAAAATGCCATGCTCTTTTAAGACTTCAATGTCTTCATCGATCTCACCTACTCTGTCCTTCAAGGTTTCATAATAAGTGTCTGGCACATAAAGGAACTCCACTCCTCTATCTCGCATCTGCGTTACGGTGGCCACAATATCTTCCGTGGCAACTGCGATGTGCTGTACTCCAGGCCCTTTGTAGTAATCGATATACTCCTCGATCTGAGATTTCTTGCGCCCTTCGGCTGGTTCGTTAATCGGGAATTTGATGCGGCCATTTCCATTACTCATCACCTTACTCATCAGAGCAGTGTACTCGGTGGATATGTCTTTGTCGTCAAAAGTTACGATCTGAGCAAAGCCCATCACTTTGGCGTAAAAGTCAACCCAAGTGTTCATTTCGCCCCAGTCCACATTGCCCACCATGTGGTCGATAAACTTCAATCCAACCTCGGAGGGATTGTAATGCGATTCCCATTTTCTGAAACCGGGTAGAAATGTTCCATTGTAGTTTTTTCGCTCAATGAAAATGTGCACTGTCTCACCATAGGTGTGGATTCCCGATTTGATGACAGGACCATCCTTATCTTCTTCTTTCGTAGGCTCCATGAATGACTTCGCTCCACGACTTGTCGTTTCTTCCCAGGCTTTTGTTGCATCCTCCACCCACAAAGCGACCACTTTTACTCCGTCACCGTGCTTGTTTAGATGCTCGTTCATCCAACCATCGCCTTGAAGTGGTGTAGTTAATACAAGTCGAATTTTGTCCTGCCCAAGTACGTAGGAGGTACGATCTTTTACACCTGTCTCCATACCCGCATATGCGATAGATTGAAATCCAAATGCGGTCTTGTAAAAGTGAGCAGACTGCTTGGCATTGCCAACAATCAGTTCAACGTAATCGGTTCCTAATAAGGGAAGGAAATCCTCCGCATCTTGAAAGATTTTATCGGTGCCGTACTTGACGTTTTCTCTTTTTTTAGCTGTTTCCATGATATGATCAGATGATTAGTTGATTAGAAGATTTGACAATTATGCCAACTTCTTACCAACTGTGGTTGCTATTATTTTGTTAATTACCTTAATGATTGATGTAAGTTGATCAAACAATTCTTCGGGTGGATTTGGGTATGATTTTGATTTTTGACACAGCGTGAGCCAATAATGCGTCTCATCCGCTTCTCGGATATAGATTTTGAATTTACTGATAAAGTGTCGATGACTCTCTGCATTTTGTGCTTCTACAGCGTTTGCTCCTATGCTCGTTCCTGAACGTAAAACTTGTTTTGAAACTACAAATTTTTTTGATTCTTCAAGGTGTTCGGCATATTCGATAATAGACAATGAAAACGCGATTGTCAGATTCAATATTAAATTATCCTTATACCGATCATTCATTTAGTCTATTTCTCAATCGCTTCTATCTTTAATCTCCTAATCTCCTAATCATCAAATTAGACTTAGTCAATCCAACTTTTCCAATAAGTCGAATCGTCTATTCCTAAGGCTTGTTTTGTTACTTGAAGCGGGGCAAAGGTATCTACCATGACTGCTAACTCTAGGGTTTCTTTTTGTCCGATGCTGCGCTCCATCGCGCCTGGGTGTGGACCATGCGGAATGCCTGCGGGATGCAATGATATGTATCCCTTTTCCACGTGATTGCGGCTCATGAAATCACCATCCACATAATAAAGCACTTCATCTGAATCAATATTGCTGTGATTATATGGCGCTGGAATGGAATCAGGATGGTAATCGTATAGCCTAGGTACGAATGAACAAACCACAAAAGTGCTGGTCTCAAATGTTTGATGCACGGGAGGGGGTTGATGTATGCGCCCGGTGATTGGTTCGAAATCATGGATGCTGAAGGCGTATGGGAAGTTGAATCCATCCCAGCCAACCACGTCAAAGGGATGTCGGTCATAGGTCAAGGTGTGAAGTGCATCTTGCTTTTTCACCTTCATGATGAATTCACCCTCTTCATCGTGTGTTTCTAGCTCATGTGGAGCGCGCAAATCTCGCTCACAGAATGGGGAGTGTTCGAGTAATTGCCCGAACCAGTTTCGGTATTTTTTTGGAGTGTAGATTGGCTGTCGAGACTCGGTGATAAACAAACGATTGTCTTCTCCATCAAAGTCTATTTGGTAAATGATTCCACGGGGCACGAGAAGGTAATCTCCATATTTAAAGTCGATGTTTCCAAATTGAGTTCTCAATTTTCCGGTCCCTTTGTGCACAAAAATCAACTCATCGGCATCTGTGTTTTTATAGAAATAATCTCGCAAGGATTTCTTCGGAGCCGAAAGAATCAATTGAACATCCTTGTTGACTAACACTGGAACTCGACTTTCGAGATAATCTTCTTTAGGTGCAATATCCCAACCTTTCAACATGCGTGATTTCATGTTGTTTTCAACCGCAATTTCGGGTTTCATGCTGATGCTTTCACCCACATTGGAAACACGTGTTGGAGCATGAACATGGTACAAATTGCTCGACATTCCATCAAATCCGATGGTGCCAAAAAGTTGCTCTTGATATAGTTTTCCGTTGTCTTGTCGAAATTGGGTGTGTCGCTTTGGTGGAATCTTCCCTAGCTTGTGGTAAAAAGGCATGTGCTAATCAGTTTTGATAACCAAGCAAAGGTAACAAGCCAAGATGGTTGTGAAAGCAAACTGACAAACATCATTGTGAAGCACTGCTTTTCACATTCCGATGTTGTAAATACGCTACATGTTGGGGTATGCCTGCCCTATCTGACGGTAGTTTTACAATATGAAATTACTGATATTTTCTCTCAGCTTATTCATTGCAGCGGGGGCTGTTTCACAATCGATCTACGGTCCGACAAATGACTCACTCTATCTCGGGTTTTACAGAGACAGTATTGGCATGTTGGAGCGCCCAAACATTGTAGTAGTTCCATTTCATCCCAATCGCTACATCAGTGAAATTGATCGCTATATAGCAGAGGGAACCAATTACACATATCAGCATACGCGCGGTTTTTTCCGTAAAGGACTAGACAATGCGATTCTCATTGGTGCGAAAGAACATAATGAGTTTGTGAGCATGCATGCTGATGACCCAGTCATTAATGAGGACTTGGATTTTATTTATAAAGTGGTTAGTCCATCGGTGGTGCCTTATGAACCACCGATTATTCTAGAAGACAAAGGATTCAAGCGCAAGCTGAGTCAGTATTGGACAAAGATTCAGACGAATGTTGATAAAGGTCCAGAGCCGGGAACACGCGTTGAACGGGGTCAGATCATTAGCGTAGAAGACACACGAGAGTTGATTACCAAAGCGAAAATTTTTAATGAAATCATTTTCGATTCGTTGGTGCCAAAATATGAGGCGGACTACTTCTTGTTTGTGAACGAGCTCAATTTAATGAATGCCGCTGGATCTCAGCAAGAGTTGGAGTCCGAGGACTATAATAGGCTCATCAAGGTGCATTATTCGGTGTTTGATAAGGAAGGGAATGAGCTATTCTCGCTGGTGAAAAAGCGATACTTCAGTTCCTATAAAAATGACCTGCCGGCAATCATTACCGATGAAATTTTACCGGTGGGTTACGAGGTAATGTACGCGCTAGATAGCTATCGTTTTTTGCAAGCTGGGCTAACACCACTCACTGAGGCTGATGTGGAATTAGCCGCAGCCCGAAAGAGCGGGAATTTATCACCTTTGTCGAAATTTAAATAGGCGATGGAGCTAAAGAAATTCTTGGCAGAAAAGGGAGTAGGAACCGCGTTGGTATCTGTTTTCGGAGCGATAGAAACCGCATCGAAAATTGTGCAGGGTGAGGTGAGCAGAGCGGGTTTGGGAGCGGACATATTTGGCGCCAAGGGATCTGAAAACATTCAAGGCGAGGAACAACAGAAGTTGGACGTCTATGCCGATGAATGCTTCATCAAAGAATTTCGTGCTTGCGGACAAGTGGCAGGACTAGCCAGCGAAGAACAGGACAATGCGTTGCAATTTGACGAATCTTTAAATGGCGATTACATCATCATGATAGATCCATTAGATGGCTCATCTAACATTGATGTGAATGTGGCCATCGGGACCATTTTTGCAATCTACAAGCGTATTTCAGACAACGGTTCAGAATTGGAAGACGGAGATTTTCTGCAGGCTGGAAAACACCAAGTGGCAGCCGGCTATGTGAATTATAGCGTAAGTACGCAGCTGGTGTTGTCCACTGGAAATGGAACGCACATTTTTACGCTTGATCCAAAGTCGGGCGAATATCGATTGATCAATGAGAACGTCCAATTCCCAGCCGATGGTAAAGTATATTCCATCAACGAAGTGAATTTGGATGACTTTGACGACAATCTAAAACGCTACGCCCAGCACTGTAAAGACAAGCGAAAGGCCGATGGCAAGCGCATGTACACCGGGAGGTATATTGGATCCTTAGTCGCAGACTTTCATCGCAACCTGCTGAAGGGCGGCATCTATGTTTATCCAGCCACGGTGGACTCGCCCAAGGGGAAATTGAGACTCTTGTATGAGTGTAACCCTATTTCCTTTCTTGCTGTGAACGCAGGCGGGAAGGGTTCGGATGGAACACAAGATATTTTAGAGATAGAGCCAACTGAATTGCATCAACGTTGTCCGTTTTATGTGGGTAGTCCCGTTATGATGGATGAGGCTATTGGTTAGATTGGTCTCGAATCTTTTTTAATTCAATCAGGTCAATTTGATCTTTGGGCCTCCCTGAGGCTTCTTTGCTTTTAATCAGATGATTCAAGTGCAAAAAACGAATGGAAATCTCTTGAATTTCTGCTTCAGCGGCCAAATTATAGCAGTTGTTAAAATCCCCTGATTCAAACCCCTTTAATGAGGTCATGATATCCAACTCAAAGGTCGAATCTAGTTTGATGCTTGTCCAGCCTGGGATCAATTGAGTATCAATAAGCGATTCCAGGTTTGATAAGCCAATATCAGACAATGCGTGGATCAGATTTCTTCGGTTTTCTTCGGTGTCATCAATCCATAAATCCAAGTCGGCTGTTGTTCTCGAGAAACCGTGAAGGTTTGTAGCAAATCCACCTACCATGATATATCGTACTTGGTTTTGGCTTAGCGATTTCCAAAGTCCAAGCATTTCGTCATCAAGAATGTCCATTATCCGGAATTTTCTTGTGGGTGATTTTTGCTCCTTTCAGCATTTGATCGATTCGAATCAACTTCATAAGCATGCGAAAGCGTTGCTCGTATATGTTTTCCTCCAAAGTTGCCTTATGCTTTCGATCGTTCATTGATCTTCAAAGTTAGCGAGTAATAATCAACCGCTTTGTGGATACAGATCCGTCACTGTGCTTCACTGAAACGGCATAAGTGCTTGGTTGTAGATTCGAAACATTTATGTGATGAATTCTTGCAGAAGCGGTTTCTGCAAATACCATTCTACCGGTGAGGTCAAAGATGGAAACTTCAAAAACGTGGTCTTCATCGGATTCAAAGGTTACCATTCCAGTGTTCGTTGGATTCGGATATACATGAAATTCAGCTGTATTTGAGTTTTCCCAAATTCCAATGATGGTATCATTGTTTGTGGTGTCGGTTGTGTCGGCAATGGCATATACCATCATTTCAATTTCATTGCTAAATGTGATGGCGTTGGCTACTACACATTGTTGGTTGGATTCCATTTTTAATGAAATCAAATCGCCATCTACAAAATCTACATTGGCTTGGGCCACATACGCAGAATCGGTTGCACCTGATATAGCCGATCCATTTTTCAGCCATTGATATTGGGTAATGGATGTGACGTTTGTATTGGATGAGAAGGTCACAATCGTGCTGTCCGCCACGGAATCGCTGGGTGC
>Ga0181607_10000201_pt1 | contig 48415 bp, 37 predicted proteins | sample 041ome_9_FD_132420 | JGI IMG/M metagenome (GOLD analysis project Ga0181607, IMG submission 132420) | Coastal salt marsh microbial communities from the Groves Creek Marsh, Skidaway Island, Georgia - 041413US metaG (megahit assembly) | ecosystem: Environmental > Aquatic > Marine > Intertidal zone...
AGGGCAATCAAAGGAGCCGATTGCTTTAGCATGGGTCTTTGCATCGTGTTCATCCTTCCTATAGTGTCGAGTGAGAGCCCGTGTAAAATTTCGATGGTGATTACTTATTAGGGTTCTAGTAGGCAAATCCTGATAAGCGACCCGCTACTATAAACCTATTCTTTCACCCTTGACGAATGGAAAATTTTGATCGCAACGGTCTAGAAAATCGATGGTAATCCATTCGGGCAGCTCTGGTCGTGGTTTAAGCAATATGCCCGATGCAGTCGCCAAGCGGCAACCGATCCCAGTATCAATAGACGATCCAGATCAAGAAACTCATCCCTAGTAGATTTGAAAGCGAGCCGTCTGCGTCGCAGGTAAGCCGCGATTGGACGGGTTTCGCATAGAGAGCGCTCGGTGAAGAACATGGAGCCCGGTGAATAGCGTTCAGTGGTTGGCATGGACTCAAAGTCGGTAAGAACTAATGATCGTCAGCACTTTCGCTTGTCTTGACAAGTATCAATTGGGTTCGCCATCGAGCCGGCATACTCACGATGGTCTTCACAACTATCCATGGCACTAGGAGCGAAGCTCTCAGACTCTTGCGGGCTTTGAGTGTCTTGTTGATAAACGCGGTTTTCTTCTCAGGGAGTTTTTGATGGAGAACCCCATTGCTGGCTTGCCAGAATCGGTGAAACCCGGCGCTGCAGATTCGCCGCTGTCTTTAGCCCACTGTCGGTCCATTGATGCATACTGGCGTGCGGCTAACTATTTGTCTGTGGGGCAGATATACCTTAGTGATAATCCGCTGTTAAGCCAACCTTTGCGACCAGAGCATGTTAAGTCCAGGTTATTGGGGCACTGGGGGACAACTCCCGGTCTGAATTTTATTTACGCCCACCTCAATCGCGCCATAAAACAATATGATCTGGATATGCTCTTTATTGCCGGTCCGGGCCATGGCGGACCCGCGCTGCTTGCCAATACCTGGCTTGAAGGGTCTTACAGTGAGTTCTACCCGGCGGTAGATCAGTCTGTCGACGGCATGAAGGCACTGTTCCAACAATTTTCTTTTCCCGGCGGAGCTCCCAGTCATGTTGCGCCGACAACGCCTGGCTCAATTCATGAGGGTGGCGAGCTGGGTTACAGCATAGGTCATGCCTATGGGGCCGTATTTGACAACCCTGATCTGATAGCGGCCTGTGTAGTGGGTGACGGTGAGGCAGAGACAGGTCCATTAGCCGCCGCATGGCACTCAAACAAGTTTCTGAATCCTGTCACAGATGGTGCCGTACTGCCCATTCTGCACCTCAACGGCTACAAAATTTCCAGTCCGACTCTGCTCGCGCGAATCGATCCTTCAGAGCTCATCCAGCTGTTTATGGGTTATGGGTACACGCCTGTGATTGTCGATGTTGCGGCGATAGAGGCTTCGACTATGAAGGCAATGCCTGTAGGCGCTGCGATGAGAGAAGCTGGGGTGGAGCACAAAGCCCGTGATCAAATTCACCGAATCATGGCGTCGGCTTTGGATCAGGCGGTCAACGACATCAAGAATATTCAGGCGCTTGCCAGGCAAACCAGAACCTCATCGCCAACACGCCCTCTCTGGCCCATGATTATTCTCGTCTCGCCAAAAGGCTGGACGGGTCCCGCGTACGTTGATGGCTTAAAAACAGCCGGTTTTTGGCGCTCTCACCAGGTGCCGTTAGCATCCGTCAGGCAGGATCCTGAGCACCTGGCGATGTTGGAGTCCTGGATGCGGAGTTATCACGCGGAGGAGTTGTTCGACCAAACAGGCAGGTTGGTGGAGTCGCTAAGGCGACTTGCCCCGACCGGTTTGCGGCGAATGGGTGCAAACCCACAGGCTAACGGCGGCCTTCTGCTTCAAGATTTGCAACTGCCAGATTTTCGTCTTTATGCTGTCGATGTCGAGGTGCCAGGCGCCAGTCAAGCAGAGGCAACTTCGGTACTGGGCAATTGGTTAAGGGACCTGCTGAAGTTGAACGCTCAGCGCAATAACTTTCGAATATTTGGTCCTGATGAAACGGCATCAAACCGACTGGGCGCAGTTTTTGAGGCGACTAAACGAGCCTGGATGGCGACTAGACTACTCGAGGACGAGTCTCTGGCACCCGATGGGCGAGTGATGGAAATTCTCAGCGAACATACCTGCCAGGGTTGGTTGGAGGGTTACTTGTTGACCGGGCGACATGGGCTATTTTCCTGCTACGAAGCCTTCATTCATATTGTCGATTCCATGTTTAATCAGCATGCAAAATGGCTCAAATCAGCGGCTGAGGTCCCTTGGCGGCGACCAATAGCCTCATTGAACTATCTGCTAACGTCTCATGTCTGGCGTCAGGACCATAATGGCTTTTCCCATCAAGATCCCGGTTTTATTGATCATGTCGTCAATAAAAAAGCAGACATTATTCGAGTCTATTTGCCGCCAGATGCGAACACCCTGCTTTGGGTCACTGATCGTTGTCTGAGGTCACGTAACATGATTAATGTGATAGTTGCAGGTAAGCAACCAGCACCTCAGTGGCTGAACATGCAGGCGACCCTGGAGCATTGCCAAACCGGTATAGGTATTTGGCGCTGGGCCAGCAATGATAGAGACTCGACGCCACACGTAGTCATGGCCTGTGCCGGCGATGTGCCGACGCTGGAAACGCTGGCAGCGGTCGATATTCTGCGACAATTGGCGCCGAACCTCAGGATTCGAGTCATTAATGTTGTAGACCTGATGACGCTGCAGCCCGCAGAAGAGCATCCGCATGGTCTATCGAACCTGGATTTTGACGCTTTGTTCACAAAGCAAACGCCGATTATTTTTGCCTACCATGGCTATCCATGGTTGATTCATCGATTGACTTATCGACGAACCAATCACCGCAATCTCCATGTTCGTGGTTACAAGGAAGAGGGGTCAACAACCACACCCTTTGATATGGCGGTTCGAAACGACCTTGATCGATTCCATCTCGTCTGTGACGTAGCTGATCGTGTGCCAGCGCTCAGTGGTACGGCCGGATATATCAAGCAGGAGATGCGCAATAGGTTGGTGGCCCATAAAAGCTACATTAATGCTAACGGCGAAGATATGCCGGAAGTTCTCAACTGGCAATGGCCAGCTTGTGACTAGTTGGGCCTCAGTCATTGTCAGCTAAAACAATGATTTTGACGATAAATACGGGCAGTTCGTCCGTGAAACTCGGCTGCTTCCTGGTGACGTCTGATGCTGAACTGATGCCGCTTGGTAAGACTAGTTTGCCTGTTGCTAACCTTGATATCAGACAACAAATTCTTCAGTTTCTTACCCAACTTAATCAAAATCCGCGAGACGTGACTCACGTAGCACATCGCCTGGTGCATGGCGGTCAGCTGGTAACCGGTCCGACGCCAGTCACCGCCCATCTTATCGAGAATCTCCCCAGGTTGGACTCGCTGGCGCCTTTACATAATGTACTGGCGACCAGCTGGCTGAGAGCTTGCCTGAGGTTGTTTGATCGGTCATGCCAGCAGTTACTGGTGCCAGACATGGGTTTCTTTACCTCCTTGCCAATGATCGCCCGCAGTTATGCCCTGCCTGCGACTGTTTCAGATCGTTATCAGCTGGTTCGTTATGGTTTTCATGGCCTGGCTCATGAGTTCATGTGGCAAGACTGGCTGGCACGCAGCCAGAGTCAGGTGAAATCGCGTCTGATTTCGTTGCAGTTGGGCGCCGGTTGTTCTATTGCCGCGATCCTGGAGGGTCAGCCTCTAGACACCTCTATGGGTTTTACGCCACTGGAAGGCTTAGTGATGGCAACCCGTTGCGGAGATATAGATGCTGGCCTCATTCTATGGTTGCAACAGCAGGCTGGAATGTCTCCGCTGGAAGTCAGCCGGTTGCTGAATGAAGAATCCGGATTACTTGGCGTCTCCGGTTTCAGCAGCGACATGCAAGTTTTACTCGATAGTAATATGGTCTCTGCGCGTGAGGCTGTCGATTTGTATGTCTATCGAGTGCAAAAGTACATTGGCGCCTACATAGCCGTGCTCGGTGGACTAGACGGCATTATCTTTGGTGGTGGTGTTGGCGCCCAGTCGCCACGTATTCGCGACCTGGTGCTGCGCGATATGTCGTGGGCGGGCATTGAGATAGACAGCGCCCAGAACCAAAACCTGGTGGGCTCTGGCGTTATCAGTTCCGCACTTAGCTCGGTAGAAATCCGAGTCAGTCAGGTTGACGAAGCCTTGATGCTGGTTCAAGCAGTTGTTTCAGGGTTTCTTTCTACCCCAGACTGAGACCACCGGAGGCTCTGTGTGATGCGCATCTAAAGCACTGCTTCGCTTGTCCACAACCTTTGGTTTTTGTATTACGGGTTTCACGGTAGTAGGCTGCTCTACCTCACTGTCTGCTTGATCAGCCTTGCCACGATAAGTGGCCTGCAAGCCGTTCAGGAATTGGCGCAGCACCTGGTCCTGACATTTTCGAAAGTGTTTGTGAGTGGATTTGCGAAAAAATGCACTCAGTTCATGTTTGCTGATCGTAAAATCAGCGAGTCCCAGAATTTCAAGTATGTCATCGGCGTGCAGATTGAGCGCAATTTTCAACTTCATCAGAATAATATTGTTTGACAGTCGCTGCTCCGGCTCCGGCTGAGGTCCTTCGCGCCTGCCCCGCTTGAGGTTGATCAAGCCGTTCAGGAAGGTTGCCAGCTCCACGTCGGCGCACGCTTGATAGGCAGGATCATCCTCTTTTTTTAACCATTCGCTGATTTGCTCACGGGTCACTGTCTGCTCTGCCTCAGCAAATACTCGAATCATGGTTTTGTCATTAAAGTTAAAGATATAGCGGATTCGACGTAATACATCATTATTGTTCATAGGGCTACTCTGCAGCTAACTGCCGGGTTGTGCGGATGAAATGCCGTCGTTCAAAGCGTAATAAGTTTAACGAGAGCGTTAAAATCTGTAGTTTACCGATTTACCTCAGCAGATGGCAGGGTCGCCGCTGACGCTTCCCCGTCGGCCGTTACTGATGTTTCCGCAACTGCTGGGCAATGATACGAAATACCGCAGCGGAAATGCCGAGTCCAAGATGACTGGTATGAACCTCAAAGTGCTCGACATTCGGTGATTTATGGTCAATACAAGCTTCCCAGGCGACGATCCCATCATTCTTTGAGTAGATGTTGGTGATAGGCAGTTCCAATACCCGCTGGTCTCGCCATTCGATGGCTTGCTCTATCTTATCGAGACTCATGCCATTGTTCCTGAAGAGCGCGGCAACGCGAGTGTACTTGGGCCCGCCAATAATTGGGCTGCCCATCGTCAGCACCTGGCGAATATGGCCAGGTAACTCCCTTGCCACTTCTCTGGCAAGATAGCCGCCGAGACTCCAACCCACGAGTATCACCGGCGCGTTGACTTGCAGAACGGCCTGTTCCACCGCCGCTGTAAGGGTGCGGATCATGGCGATTACGTCGCCGCGATTAATGCCCTGTTGCCAACCTGAACTGTCATAACCGAGATAACTCAGGTAGCTACGGAGCACCAGAGTCGAGGCGTCGCCGGCACCAAAACCCGGGAAAACCAGAACCCTTTCTCCATTGCCGCGAGGCTGAGTGAGTAATTCCGGTGCATTGATGAGCAGGCGAGGAAGTTCCAACCAGCTGAAGGTTTCATTGAGCAGGCGAATATCGGAAGGCGGTGAAATGTTATGCATGGCCTGCCTCGGTTCTGACTCAGTGCCGAGGCTCGTTAAACATGGCAGTTCGACCGCCATCAATAACAAGGTCGTGACTGGTGACAAAACGGCTAGCATCGCTGGCTAGGAACAAGGCCCCTTCAGCGATATCCATGGCCAGGCCAGCTTGTTGCAGGGGTACTGCCTTAGCCAGGTTGGCTGTGAGCTTTGCCATCTTGGCTTCATTTTCTGCGTCAGTCAGCGTGTTGGCGCGCGCCGAGCCGCCATAAAAAATGGGGGTTGCGATGGCGCCAGGAGAAATCGAGTTAACGCGAATATTCAGCGGCCCCAGTTCGACGCCAGCCAGTCGAGTGTAGTGGGAGACCGCCGCCTTAAGCGCCGAATAAAGAATGTCGCCCTGCAGATGGCGCAGCCCGGCAATACTTGAGTTGTTGATAATAGAGCCACCGCCATTGGCCTTCATTGGTTCTATGGCGTGCTTAATGCCAAGAATAACGCTGGACAACAGCAGGTTCATGCCCTCTTGAATATGCGTCGGTGTGACGCCTTGCAGCCCCGCGCCGGCTGGGCCACCCGCATTGTTAAACAGGATATCGAGCCGGCCAAACCGAGACACCGTCAAATCAATAGCGGCTGCTATATCGGCTTCTCGAGTGATATCCGCGTGGCTGTAAATGACATTGCTGCCAAGGCTATCGGCCAGCTTTCGGCCTTTATCCTGGGATCGGCCAATGATGACGACCCTGGCCCCTTCGGCGGCAAACAGGGCTGCAGTAGCTGCGCCGATACCACTGGTTCCGCCGGTGATAAGGGCCACTTTGCCCGCGAGTCGATCAGTCATGATGTTCCATCCAATTTATTAGCGTTGCCCTATTAGAGTTGCCATCTAAACTTTCTCAAGCGCCCTGCATATTGGCGCAGCGCGGCTACTCCGCTTTGGCTTGTTTGCGGACTTTTCGCGATGGCTTGCTGCTCTTTTCGGATTTGAGTTTGGTGTCTGCATTACTTTTTCTGACAACTTTAACTTTCTTTTTGCCTAGACCGACTTCTTCCTTGGCTTCAGCTTTAACGACTTTTATTCTCGCAGGACGGGGTGGCAGCTGCTCCGTAGTGTGACTATCGGTGGGTTTTGACGGTCTTGACGTCGGCTTTGCTACCGCCGCGGCTCGAGTTTTCGGTACTTCTGCCTGGAAGGATGTTTCATGTTCAATCTTCGCTGCGGCTGCCGGTTCCGATTTTGGTGGCTTGGGCCGCTCGGTCCTCGAAGGCCTGGCTTTGTCCGCCTCTCCTTTGGGCCGGTCATTGCCAGCGGCAGCGGAGTCGCTCACTCGAGTAATCTTCATCGCTTGGCCGCAGACTCGAACCTTTTTAAGATCGTGGTAGATATCCGAAGGCATGCCTGATGGCAGATCCACATAGCTGAAATCATCATGGATATCGATGTGGCCGATATGTGCAGCGTCCAGTCCCGCTTCATTGGCGATGGCACCGACTATGTTGCCAGGTTTGACGGCATGCTGGTGACCGACTTCAATGCGGTAGCGTTCTAGTCCTTCCGGTGGCGTGCTATCGCGAACTCGTCTGGGCGGTTTAGTCTCGCCGGATCGAGTGGGTCGTCCGGGTCGGTCGTTGGATCTTGCTCGACTGTCAGGCTGATCATCACGCTCTGGTCGCATGTGGGTTGGCTTGTCGGTGAGAAGCAGATCTCTGTCACCAATCGCCATTTTGGCCAAGGCGGCGGCAATTTCCACTGCAGGAATATCGTGTTCCTGTTGATACTGTTCTATCAAGTTGCGCAAATACTCGAGCTGGCCGGCACCTAAGGTATCAGTGATAGTTTGTTTAAAGGCGGCGATACGCTTGTTATTCACCATCTCGGTACTGGGTAACTCCAGTTGCGTGATCTTCTGTCGAGTCGCGCGCTCAATGGCTGAAAGCATGCGGGTCTCGCGAGGTGCAACAAACAGAATCGCCTCGCCGCGACGCCCGGCTCTGCCTGTTCGACCAATGCGATGGATATAGGCCTCAGTGTCGTAGGGAATATCATAGTTGATGACATGGCTGATACGGTCGACATCCAGACCCCGAGCGGCAACATCGGTCGCCACAAGAATATCCAGGGAGCCGTTCTTCAATCTCTTAATCATGTCCTCACGGGATTTTTGAACCATATCGCCGTTGAGGGCGGCAGCCGAATAGCCTCTAGCCTCCAGTCGCTGGGCCAGTTCAGTCGTCGCTGTTTTGGTGCGCACGAATATCAACAAAGCATCAAAGGATTCAACTTCTAGGATACGGGTTAGCGCGTCAAGCTTGTGCGCGTTGCTGACCAACCAGTAACGCTGAGATATAGTTTCGGCAGTTGCAGTGAGGGACTTAATTTCAACAACCTGAGGATCTCGCAGGTATTTTTGTGAAATACGTTTGACTTCTTTAGGCATAGTCGCGGAGAACAGAGCCATTTGCCGCTCTTTGGGTAATTGCTCAAGGATCCATTCAACATCATCAAGAAAACCCATGCGTAACATTTCGTCCGCTTCGTCCAGTACTAGTGCGCGAAGGCTTGCCAGGTCCAGCGTGCCCTTGCGAATATGATCCATGACACGCCCAGGCGTGCCGACAATGACATGGACCCCGCGTTTCAGTTGTCGAATCTGGCCAGAATATTCCTGGCCACCGTAGATCGGCAGGACATGGAAGCCCTTCATATGTGCAGCATAGCGCTGCAGTGCTTCCGCAACCTGAATTGCCAGTTCACGGGTTGGGGTTAACACCATCAGTTGCACTTGATTCCTGTTGACATCTACTCGAGACAGCAAGGGCAATCCAAACGCAGCGGTTTTACCTGTACCCGTGGGGGCATTCCCCAGTACGTCAGTGCCTGCCAGCAGTAGTGGAATGGTCTTGGCCTGGATCGGAGAAGGTGTTTCATATCCCACTTCATCAAGCGCTTTGAGCAACTCAGGAGGCAGGTTCAGATCACGAAAAGTAGTGATCTCGGGGGAGGTATCGGGCATAGAAGTTCCAGACAAGAAAGACTGACGCGGATAATTAGGATGGTGGGCGGCGAGTATAGTGTCCTGTTGACCGAATACAACACTTTATAGCTAAAAACTTGTGTATTTTCCAGTTTGTCACAAGCGTGAAAGCACGGAGCGCGCATCTGAGTCAAATAGCTTCAGGCCCAGCTGGAAAAACTGGCCTAAATCATCATCGCTGGGAAAGGTATAGTAGCGACCATTGGACGCTTGTGGTTGACTGTTGATCGTCAGATTTTCCTGTAGTTGTTTCACCACTCGCAGAATATTTTCGCATCCTTCGGCATACAGATTCAGTACATGCCAAAGATAGGATCTTTGACGATCAACTGGCAGGCTCGTAGTGCTGATTATGCGGCCGGTGTCGATAGTGTTGTCATCGATATAGTGAAGCGTCGTACCCAGTTCCTTCGCGCCGTTGAGCAGGCCCCAAAAAGAAGCCATGACGCCTCGATAGTCGGGCAGTATTCCGGAATGCAGGTTGATGACCCCTTTTGAAGGCAGGGCAATTACTGGCTGTTTGAGAATCACGCCATAGCGAATCGTGATGACCAGATCAGGGCTGGTCGCAGCGAAAATGGCTTGGCCCGCGACAGAATTGATGTGATTCAAGGTTTCGATAGGTCTGCCTATGACCTCGCCGAGGCTACCGAATGACTTCAATCTTGGTTGAGTCGTCGAGGGGCCGCCTTTTAGTTCTTCCAGTTCTTGCAGTAGCTCTCGCTCAAAAGCCGAGAGAGCCTCCAGAGCTTGGGGTTTAGCCTCCTCCTTGCCAACGCGAGAAGACAGATACGTCGTGACGTGATGATCGCCCAACCTGGGCAACAACAGGTTCAAGGCAAGGTTGCTGGCGATGTCGTGATTGGCGAGCACTGTAATGTTCACGAAAAGTCTGTCCTGCTGCGCTGGTAGGAAACCTGCAATGAGCAGTCGCAGGTTGAAGAAGTGCGGATTCTACTACGAATAGCCTCAATCCATATGCCTGTTTAATATGACCAGGCTGCCCTTAAATTTGCCTGGCGAGCAGCAACAGCCCAATCAGTCACTAGTCGAAAGCCCAATCCTGTAGAACACTCATGCTGATACGATATTCGCGGTATTCAAGTATCACGCCCGATTCCGTAATTTCGACTAACTTGAGATTCGGAGCTATCGATTCGCCCTCGCGCATCATGCGACCATTGATATTGACCAGGCGAAAGTCATTTGAGTAAAGGTGGCTGGAGAACACCAGATCGGGAATTTCACGTTGAATATCCAACGAAAGTTCACCGATGGGTTGCGGGACTCTTGCCTGCTGCGACACATTAACCACAGGTTCTGCGAGTGTTGTAGACGGATCATTGGTAGAGATCTTTCGCTGAATCAATGATGGCTCGTCGACTGCTATAGCGGGAGACTTGGACAAGGTTGGTTCACTGGCCCGCACGGCTGGTTCCATGTTGGAGTCTGATGGCGTTGTCGCCAACGGCAGGTCAGTACTCGTCTGCAAAAGCCACCAACCTATGCCTGCCAGATTCAGTGTGATCAACATGACAGTAATGGCGATCCAAGGTGATCTGCGCGTCAAAACCGTTTGATCCTGGCGATGAACCGTCGTCAGATCCGGCGTCGACTGGTTCTTTCTTTGCTGCTCGGATTTATGCAGAGCATCAAGGATGTAGGACATCAGTCATCAACTCCTGCTTCAAGCACGGGTATGTCAGTGCCGCTAATGTTGTTGAGTTGAATCCAGGTGCGAGGACCGACCAGCCCGTCTGGCTCAATACCTGATGCTAACTGGAACGCCTTGATTCTTTGCTCTAGGTTCAAATCGAACAAGAAGCCAATTTCTTCTGTTGGGTCGCCATATTCTACCCGGTTTAAAGTGTTGACTAACAGATCGACAGTGCTGCCGGAGTCGCCCAGTTTTAGCGGTTGCAGATAGCCGGGGGGGGAGCGCCAGATAACAATGCTGTTTAGTGATCCTGCAGCCACCAATTCTTGGCTCGAAACCAGGACCTCGCTGGTGCCAATTTGAAGCAGCAGTTCCTCAGCGTAGATTTTCTTCAGAGTCACCCAGCGTGGAGAAGTTGAATCGCCCAGGTTCAGCGCAATTGGGCGGTTCATTTGGCGAATTTCAGTCAAGTCCGACTTCGTCTCAAAGCAGTTAAGCCCAAGATCGAGCAGGCTTGAACAAACGTTCGAAGTGACTGCTATGGAATTGAGACTATCCCAGCTGCTGAGCAAGTCGTGCAACGCTTGTTCGAGGTCCTTGTGGCTGGTGACAAGGCTCAATAATTGTCGTCGAACAGCTACAGGACTGATCGTTGCGGTGAGTGCTGGTTGTACTTCAACGGGCGCACTCAAGAGTTCCGTTTGAACGGGACTGGTGGGCCATAGACGCTTTTTCACCGGTTCGCTGTTTATTACGACGCCAAGACTGAGGAGTAAAGCCAACAGCAAGACAATGGATTTCCACCATTCTGACAAGCGGCTGCGCTGGCCTGAGTGACCAAGTACCTCGCGCGCAGCCTTGGCGACGATAGCGTTGTTAACTCTGGGTTGATTTTCCACATAGGCGCCCAGCAACGCGCGATCGCACACCAGGTTGATCAGGCGTGGTATACCGGCGGTAATCTGATAAATTCGGCGAATACTGGTCGGTGGAAAAAGAGTCTGGTTACCGCCTGCCACTGTGAGGCGATGTTGAATGTATTCGCCAACCTCTTGTTGATTCAGCGCATCAAGGTGAAATCGTGCTGTGACTCGCTGGGACAGTTGGCGTAATTCCTGGCGTCCCAGCAGCGTTAGTAACTCGGGCTGGCCCAGTAGAATGATCTGGAGTAATTTGCGCTGGTTGGTTTCCAGGTTAGTCAGCAGACGAAGCTGCTCCAGGACGTCAACTTCGAGATTTTGGGCCTCGTCGATAATCAGAATTGTCTTGCGGCCAGCCCTGTGGCTGTCCAGCAGGAAAACATTAAGCCGATCGACCAGGATTTTAATGCTGGCGTTTGGGTTATAGGTAATATGGAGCTCATCGCATATGGTCGCCAGCAGCTCAACTGCCGTCTGCTTGGGATTGAGCACCATGGCGATGTCGACATCGGTGGGGATTTGCGCGAGCAGGCATCGGCAAACGGTGGTCTTGCCTGTGCCTACCTCGCCGGTTAGCAAAATAAAGCCACCATCACTTTTCACACCATACAGCAGATGCGCGAGAGCCTCGCGATGGCGAGTACTCATGTACAGGTACTGGGGATTCGGAGCAATCGAAAATGGCGAATCCTGCAGGCCAAAATAGTGTTTATACATTCATAATAGCTTCTGCATGAAAGCCCCAATGGAAGAGCGCTAGTATCTGCGGCAGGATATCAGGGTGCGCCCGTCTGGCCAACCGCTATAGCGGGCGCTAAGCTGATGAAAGTGTTCCAGGCCGATAAGGAGGAAGGGTGTCAATGTTGAATCCGGGTTTATGAGCAGGCCGAAATTCATTTCTGTGCTGCGACAGGTCATCGGCTGGCTCCTGTTGGTGTCGCTGACCGGTTGCGGAACCCTAAGCTATTACTACCAGGCGATCAGTGGTCAGATGCACCTGCTCGTCAATAGGCGTGGTTTGGATAGGGTTCTGCTCAGTGAGTCGGTTAATCCGGCATTGAAAGAAAGAATTGTACTGGCCAGGCGTATCACCGAATTTGCCGAACGTGAACTGGGGCTGCCAGTAGGAAATACCTTTTCTAGTTATGTGGACGTGGGTAGTCCTTATCTGTTGTGGAATGTCTTCGCGGCCCCTGAGTTTTCGTTGACACTGAAAACCTTCTGCTACCCTATAGCAGGCTGTGTCAGCTACAAAGGCTATTTTTCGGCAGAGTCAGCCGCAAAGTTCTCTGCCACTCTGGCAGATCAGGGCCTGGATACCTTTTCTGGCGGCGTCGCTGCCTACTCAACTTTGGGCTGGTTCGCGGACCCATTGCTGAATACTTATATTGACCGGAATGACACGCAACTAGCGGCGCTGATCTTTCACGAACTTGCCCACAAGGTCGTCTATATTCCAGGTGATACTCGGTTTAATGAGAGTTTTGCAACTGCAGTTGAGCAGGCTGCGCTGCGCCGATGGCTGCAGGTAGACAAAGCCAGTGCCGCTCTGGAAGACTATCAATTAACTGAACAGCATAGATCCCAGGTGCTGACGTTAATTGCCGAGGCCAGGACTGAGCTTGAAACGGTTTACAACAGTGCGGAGACGGATAAGGTCAAGCGTGAACAAAAAATGCAAGTCATTGCCAGCTTAAAGGCTGATTACTGGGCGCTCGCTGCGAACTGGAACAGTGGTCAGGTCTTTGCTGATTGGATGGCGAGTGATATCAACAACGCCATGCTAGGTGCAGTCGCTGATTACAATGATTGGGTTGAATATTTCGAGATCTGGCTAGCCAGTTTGGATGGAGATTTGCCAGTTTTCTTTCGCGGAGTGAAGCAACTGGCAAACCTGGATGACGCTGAGCGCATCCTCTTCCTCAATCGGTTAACAGGGCAGCGCATACCAGAGTAATGACAAAGGCGCCAATCAGGTTCAAAACGAAACCCTCTTTGGCCATAAGGCTGGTGCTGAACCGGTTAGTGCTGAAGACGATAGTGTTCGGTGCAGTCGCGACAGGTAGCATAAACGCACAACTGGCGCTCATCGCGGCGGGTACCATTAACAAAGCGGGATCCATGCCGGTAGCTATCGCTGCAGCAGCCAGAATCGGCATCATCAAGCTGGTGGTCGCGGTGTTGCTGGTCATTTCTGTGAGGAAAGTGATGGTCAGGCAAATGGTGGCCAACATCAGCAAAATATGCCAGCTGGCAATACCGGAGAGCGCCGTGCCCAGTGCTTCACTCAGGCCAGAGACGACGAAGCCTTTGGCTATCGCAATACCGCCGCCGAACAATATAAGCATGCCCCAAGGAATCCGACCCGCGGTTTCCCAATCCAGTAGTTTTGAGCCTTTGCCGTCGTTGATGAGGAACATTGCGACCACCGCGACCAGCGCCACACTGGCATCGTTGGCACCCGGCACGTCAAACCACTCACTCCAACCACCGAATGGCTGGCCCCGCGTCATCCAGGCTAGGGCTGTCAAAGAAAAAACCAGAAAAACCCGGCGTTCTTCAGTCTGCCAGGCGCCGACGGCGGGCATGTCAACGTGTCCCTGATGACGCAGATGGCGAGTCAGCCAAAGTCCGATCAGCGGAATCAGAATCAGAACGACCGGCACGCCCCAGGTCATCCAAGTAAAAAAGGCGATCTCATTGCCAGTGTATTGGAAATAGATCTCACGAAAGATCAGGTTCGGCGGTGTACCTATGGGCGTTCCGATACCGCCAACGCTGGCGGCATAAGCTATGCCCAATAGTAACGGTGTCGGCAAAGCAGGGTCGTCTGAGCGTTCGATCACGGCGAGGGCGACAGGCAGAAGCATCAAAGTCGTAGCGGTATTTGATATCCACATGCTAAGGAGTGCCGATGCAGCCATAAAACCAAAGACCAGGCGGCGGCTGCTGCTACCGCCGAACAGGTGCACCATATTGAGCGCGACTCGGCGATGGGCGCCACTCTTTTCCATGGCCGTAGAGAGTATAAAACCGCCCATCAACAGCAGGACCAGCGGGCTGCCATAGGCTGCTCCGACCTCGTTGGGAGTGAGTACACCGAAGACAGGTAACAGCGCGAGTGGTACCAATGAAGTCGCAGGAATTGGAATAGGCTCAAATATCCACCAGACTGCACACAAGGTTGTGACGGCGCCGGTCCAGCAAGCCTTAGCCTCCCAGCCAAAGTAGGACAGCAGCATAAATACCAGCGCGCTGGCAATCGGTCCTAGGATGAGTAACCAGGGTTTGAAGTTTCCCGCGTTCATGATTGATGGCGCTCGCAAACAGTGACATATCGAGTCGTGATTATACATGGCTTAACGCTTTGCCATAGTTTTTGGCAAATCCTCTGGTCTGTGTGATGATTCAGCCATGGCTGAATCTATCTATTGGTATGACTTCGAAACGACGGGCATTGATCCCGGACGGGACCGAGCAATTCAATTTGCCGGCGTTCGAACCGACCTTGCGTTGAATCTGATCAGCGAACCACTTAACTTGTTTTGCTACCCAGGTGACGATGTAGTACCAGCGCCTGATGCCATTGCGGTAACCGGTATCAAGATGTCCGACATACAGCGCTGCGGCCTTCGAGAAACCGCTTTTATCGCGGCCATACACGCTGAATTCAGCAAGCCAGGTACCTGCGTGGCTGGGTTCAACAGCATTCGTTTTGATGATGAGTTTACCCGCAATACGCTGTACCGTAATTTTCTGGACCCCTACGCCCGGGAATGGCAAGGGGGTAATTCCCGTTGGGACGTGATTGATCTGTTTCGTATGGCCCAGGCTTTACGCCCGAACGGGTTGCACTGGCCGCAGCGTCGTCCCGGCGTGCCGTCTTTCAAGCTTGAAGAACTGACCCAGGCTAATCAGGTGGGTCACGCTAATGCACATGATGCTGTCGCAGACGTCATTGCCACCATTGAGATCACCAAAAAGCTGCGGCAGGCACAAGGAAAGCTGTATGACTATCTGTTCAATCTGCGGCGCAAGGGTCCGCTGCGAGACCAGCTCTATCCGCTGGGCAAGTCCGCTATTGTGCACGTTTCGTCCATGTATCCCGCCGAGCGAGGTTGCCTGGCAGTCGTGCTGCCTTTATGCGTCCATCCGACAAACCCGAACGGCATCGTCTGTTTTGATTTGAGCGAGGACCCTGGGGAGCTGATTCGACTGGGTCCGAACGAGCTTTATCAAAGGGTATTCAGCAGTCGCCAGACCCTTGAGGGGGAGGGCGTCAGTCGAATTCCTCTGAAGACCATTCATGTCAATCGTTGTCCGGCGATCGCACCAATCGGTACTCTTGTGGGCCAGGAGCAGCGGTTGGGCGTAGATGTGGCACAGTGCCTGGCACATATGCGGCAGCTGCAGCGGGCCAGTGGCGTTGTTGAAAAAATATCAGAAGCATTTGCACGCATTGAGTTTCCTGTAGTTGATGATCCTGATCTGATGCTCTATCAGGGTGGATTTTTTGGCGCAGCTGATAAAGAGTTGATGCACGAAGTGCGTTCTTCAGCACCAGCCGATCTGTGCAGATTCAGCGGTAAATTCCAGGATGCTCGGCTCGAAGAGATGTTGTTTCGCTATCGAGCAAGAAATTTCCCGGAGTTGTTGGATGCAGCAGAGCGCAAGCGTTGGAATAACTGGCGCTGGCAGCGTTGGGGTCAGGGTCAGCAATTGCGGGATGCTGAAACCAGAATTCAGGCGTTGCAGCAGGCTGATGGAGAGCAAGCCTGCCTGACAGATCTGCAGAGCTATCTGCAACACCTGAAGGCGGGCTTGGGTTCCGATGTGATGAACTGATCTGCCGAGCTATTTTGTCGAGCTATTTTACCGAGCTATTTTGCCGAGCTGTTCTGCCATAAAAAGTGCGATGGGCAGACCATTCAGCGGGCCTTGTGCACGCTATTCAGGCAAAGCAGGCATTTCGCTGCGTCGTCGGAATTTTTCGAGCAGGTAATAGCTCAAGGGTATCACGTACAGCGTCAGCAGCACTGCCGTCAGCATACCACCCACCATGGGCGCCGCTATTCGAGTCATGACCTCTGATCCGGTCCCGGTGCCGGCCATAACCGGCAGCAAACCGCCAATCGTGGCAAGTGCCGTCATCATCACAGGCCGCACCCTTAAACTGGCACCCTGTAGAATTCCTTCACGCAAGGTCTCGTCTTCACCGCCAGTCGTGGCGGTGGGTGAGGACTTAATCAGGGTCAGAGACTGGTTCAGATATTGCAACATGATCACCGCGGTTTCTGTCGCGACACCGGCCAGGGCGATTAGCCCAACCCCCACCGCCACTGATAGATAGTAGTCGTTGAGATAGAGCATCCAGATGGCACCGACCATTGCGACCGGCAGTGTCAACATGATTATGGCAACTTCGGCAAAACGTTGAAAGTTGAGATACAGAAGCAAGATGATTAAAAGCAGGGTGACAGGGACTATGATGCTCAGGCGTTCCTTGGCACGCGCCATGTATTCATATTGGCCCGCCCAGGTAATTGAGTAGCGTGGCGGCAGGTCAATAGCTGACAGGACTTTCGCGCGAGCTGACTCAACATAACTGCCAATGTCGACGCCCTCTATGTCCACATAGGTCCAGCCGTTCAGGCGAGCATTCTCGCTTTTGATGCCGGGAGGTCCATCCTCGATATAGATGTCAGCGACGTCTCCCAGCGGAATTCGCTTGCCGTCAGGCGTCATGACGGGCAGCAGTTGCAGTTGCTCCGGCGAGTCACGAAATTCCTGCGGATAGCGCAGGTTAATCGGGTAGCGCTCCTGTCCCTCGACCGACTGCGAGACATTCGTGCCACCAATGGCGGCGGCGACTACCAGCTGTATGTCTGCGATATTCAGTCCGTAGCGGGCCGCTTTTTCTCGATCAATATCGACTTTGATGTAACGACCTCCAGTGACTCGTTCGGAGTAGACCGAGACAGTGCCAGGAAGTGGCGTCAGGATAGTCTCTAACTGCTTGCCGATCATTTCAATTTGGTCGAGAGAAGGGCCTGCAACCTTGATGCCCACGGGTGTCTTGATACCAGTCGCCAGCATGTCTATTCGGGTCTTGATGGGCATCACCCAGGCATTCGTGACTCCGGGTATTTTCACCAGTTGATCGAGTTCCTGCTTGAGGGATTCGACAGTCACACCGGGACGCCAGTCGGCCTGCGGTTTTAACGCAATAAAGGTCTCAATCATGGTCAAAGGCGCTGGGTCGGTGGCTGTATCGGCCCGTCCTACCTTGCCAAATACGCTTTTGACCTCTGGAACGCTACTGATGAGTTTATTGGTTTGCTGAAGCAGCTGGCGCGCTTGACCGATGGAGATGCCAGGATAGGTCGTCGGCATATACATCAGGTCTCCCTCATCGAGCGGTGGCATGAATTCGCTACCAATTTTCCCCAGGGGTAGTAAGCCAATCACAGTGCCAAGCAATACCAGCGTAAGCGTTTTAAAAGGGTTTCGAAGTACCAGTCTTAAGGAAGGTTGATACACCCACTGCATGAATCGATTAGCTGGATTGCGCTCTTCGGGGAGAATATTGCCTCGAACGAAATAGCCCATGAGTACCGGAATGAGCGTGATAGCCAGTATGGCTGCGGCCGCCATGGTATAGGTCTTAGTAAATGCCAACGGCGCAAACAGTCGACCCTCCTGGGCTTGTAGGGAAAACACCGGTAAAAAACTCACGGTGATAATCAACAGGCTGAAGAACAGGGCTGGCCCGACCTCAAGAGTCGCTTCGGTGACGACCTGCCAGCGATTGGCTTCGGTAATCTTGGTGCGTTGCAGATGCCTGTGTAGATTCTCAACCAGTACGATGGCACCATCGATCATGGCGCCGATCGCGATGGCGATACCACCGAGAGACATGATGTTGGCGTTAAGGCCCTGCAGATGCATGACAATAAAGGCGGCAAGCACGCCGACAGGCAAGCTGACCAGAGCCACCAAAGCGGATCTCACATGAAACAGAAACAGCATGCAAATGACGGCAACAATGACGAGTTCCAAGCCTAGGGTATACCACAGATTGGTCACGGCTCGCTCGATCAAACCGGAGCGATCATAGACCGGAACGATTTCGACGCCGAGCGGTAAGCCAGGCGTCAGTTCTGCGATCTTCTGTTTAATGGCCGCAATGGTTTTTTCGGCATTTTCTCCGAATCGCATGACAACCACGCCTCCCACTGTCTCGCCTTTGCCATTGAGCTCAGCCAGACCTCTACGCATCTGTGGCCCGATACTGACATCGGCGACATCCTTGAGGAGTAACGGCGTACCGTGAGTGTTCATGCCAAGCGGTACATTGCCGAGGTCTTCAGTGCTCTGTATGTAGCCGGTAGCTCGAACCATGTATTCAGCTTCGGCCATCTCTACGACCGAAGCCCCCACCTCTTGATTACCTCGAAGAATGGCGTTCTTAATATGGCTTAAGGGGATATTGAAGGCGCGTAACCGATCCGGATTAACACGCACCTGGTATTGTTTGACCATTCCGCCAACCGACGCGACTTCCGACACGCCCGGTACGGATTGGAGTTCATACTTCAGAAACCAGTCTTGCAGACTTCGCAATTCGCTGATGTCGTGCTGACCTGTCGGGTCGATCAAAGCATACAGAAATACCCAGCCGACTCCAGTCGCGTCGGGACCTAGTTGCGGTCTCGCGGTCTCTGGCAGTGTTGGTGCGACTTGGCTCAAGTACTCCAGTACCCGACTTCTGGCCCAGTAGAGATCGGTGTTCTCATCAAATATGACGTAAACAAAGGAATCGCCGAAAAAGGAGTAGCCGCGCACAGTTGTTGCGCCAGGTACAGACAGCATGGCGGTGGTGATCGGATAGGTGACCTGGTCTTGAACGACACCAGGTGCCTGCCCGGGGTAATTGGTCTTGATAATGACCTGGACATCGGACAGATCTGGAATGGCATCCACAGGGGAGCGTGCCAGGGAGTAGGCGCCGGCGAGGACGATCGCCAGGTTAATGACCAGGACCAGGTGACGATTTCTGATGGACCAACGAATCACTGCCTCGATCATGGCTGCTGACTCCCATGAGAGTCATGACCTGCATCCATTTGATGCATCGAATGGTCGACGGCGGGGCGGCTTTCCATGGCGGGCATTGAATGGTCGTGGTGCGAGTTCGCCCTCATCGATGCTGATTTAGTGGCGGGCAAATGGTTTTCGGTACTCACAGGCTGATCCAGGCGGTTGAGGTCTGCGTTTTTATTGGATTCCGAGTCAAGCAGAAATTGCGCCGAACTGACGATTGTCTGGCCTTCAGTGAGGCCTTCAAGTATTTCGATATGGTCTCTGCCGATGCGGCCCATTCGTACCTTCGTAGATCGGAATTGACCGTCACCCAGGGCGACCACAACCCGCTCTGTGAGCCCAGTGCGAATGACGGCTTCGCGAGGTACGATCAAGCGCGCCTCGGGGCTGTCGCTGAGGATTGTGATCTGAGCAAACATGTTGGGCTTCAGATCAAGATCGGGATTGGGGAACCTCAGTCGCAGGCGAAGGGTGCGCGTCACCGGGTCGAGCGTTGGGTAGATGTAATCAATTTTGCCTTGCCATTCACGACCTGGCAGGTAGGCGAGCGTCATGACAACCGGCGAGTTAGCCTCGACAAGACTTGCCTGTCGCTCGAAAACCTCAGCTTCCACCCAGACCTCCTCAAGCGCACCGATCGACATCAGATTCGTACCAGGCTTGACATAAAATCCTTCACGTACCTCCAGATTGTCGATAACCCCTTGCTGGGGCGCAAAGAAGGTTGTGGTCGAGGAGACCTGTCGACTTCGACGCAGGGCTGCGATGACAGAGTCCGGCAGCTGCAGTGCCTGCAGCCTTTCACTGGCGGCATTGACTAAAGTTTGGTTGTCCCTTTGTAAGGCCAGCAGGAACTCTTCCTGAGCATTCACCAGCTCCGGTGAATACAGGTCATATAATGGCTGGCCAAGGGTGACTGGGTCACCGGCAGATTTGACGTGCAACTTTTCAATCCAGCCCTCGACTCGAGGATGTATGTGTACCAGCGTATCCTGGTTGTACTGAACATAACCGACTGTCCTTATTTCATTGGCCAATGGCCGACGTTCCACTCGGGTTAACCTGACGCCAAGATTATTCTCGATATTGGGTGAGATTCGAACAAGCCCGATATCCTGCTGCTCTGTGCTGAGCGCTTCCTGCGGATAAACCGGAATCAGATCCATACCCATGGGTGATTTGCCAGGTTTATCACGGCGATAAGTCGGATCCATAGGCGCGACCCAGTATAGAGGTTCGGCTGGCTTTTCGGCTGTTGTTGCCGGCGTATCGAGTAGAGCGTAACCCAAAGCGCCCGCTGCGATGCCGGTTATCAGACTAAGAAGGATCGAGTAAACGGGACGATACAGCGTTGATTGGTTCAAGGTTGTTCTCCTCGGAAGGCGGCTTGCGTTTCTGCTTGAATGAGGGGTCGTGGCCAGAGGTAATCGAGACGAGCCATTGCCTTACGCTGGTCAACAGCCAGGGCCAGGGCGGAAATTTTGGCGTTCAGCAGATCAATGCGGGCGCGGACGACCTCAACAAACGCGCTTTCGTCGTTAGTATAGGCAGTCAGCGTCGCCTCGGCATACTCGTCAAACTGCGGTAAGAGCTCTTCCTGATAGAGCGCCAAGCGTGTCGAGAGTCCCTCGAGCAGGGCGACTTCAGCCAGCATTGAGGTGCGCAAGTTTCGCAGGGTCAATCGCCGCTCTGCCTGCAATGATTCGATGGATGCCGCCGCTGCCTGCACGCTCGCATCGGTTTGATGTCGCTGTAAAATGGGAATGTCAATCGTCAGGCCAATAGAAAAAAAGTCGGCCCTGTACAAGCCTGTCGGGGCATTGTCACGATAGCTGTAAGCGGCAGTGAGACCCCACTCAGGTTTGTATTGTTGTGCCGACAATTCGCGACCAGTGGTGGCCGCTGTGATATTTTGATCCAGCGCGCGAATGGCCGGGTGGCCGGCGAGTATACGGTCTATGTCATGGGTCGGTTGCGAGGGAATGCCTCGTAGCTGTATTAACAGATTGTTGGCAAAATCAGGTAATTCAGGCGTCAGGCGGAATCCTGTCTTGCCGAATACCCCGACCCCCAGCATGTCAGACGCAACCGACTCGGTGCCGGCCATCCACCCCGCCAGCTTCTGCTGCGCGACTGCCTTGCGCTCTTCAAGATCACTCAGCCGATTATCAAGGGAGGTTAGCTCCAGCTGTGCTCGAATGATGTCTTGCTGCCGGGTCCTGCCCAATGCCGCGGCATAGTTGGCACGGGCTATTTCCACCAGTTGCTCGAACAAGGCACGATTGTCGGTGATCAAGGCGATGGTTCGCTCAGCTTTATAGGCATCAAGCCATAACTGGCTGACTGTCGCTGTGACATCCGCCTGTCGGTCCAGCTGCGAGAAGGGCAGAGCATGGCTTTTCTCCATCATTTCCTGGCTTCGCAAGGCTCGAGTGTCACCGCGGGGAAACATCTGACTGACCCCCACATTGAGTTGGGTCATGCTTTCCTGATTAAAGCGAAAGCTGTCAGTCGGTAAATTCATTGCGGAAAAGGACAGCTTGGGATTAGGTAGTCCTTGGACCGCTCGACTCTGGGCCTCGAGCCCCTTTTGCTTGGCCCGGCTGGCTGTCAGCCAGGGGTCCGCCTGTACAGCTATCTCGACAGCTCGAGACAGAGACAGCACCGGCGTCTCAGCTGCTGCAAATGTTCGCGGCAAGCAGCTCGAAAAGGCGGCTAGAGCGAAATATAGCCAAGGTCTGAATAGGCAATGTGTTGTGCGGCTTGATGCGTCGATACGCATTTTCAGGCCCCTCCAATGAATGTTGATAGATTGAGACTGGGTCAGGCTCAAAAAACCGACCGCCAAATATCATGCGGTCAGCGCTAGAAGTCTGTGCCCTGCATTTTTCGGGCGCAGCTATCCTGTATCAACTGTGGAAGGGTGGTCGAAAAGGCTTGTTGGGTGGACGGACAATTGGCTCATCGACCGAACGCGAGGCGATGATAAGGGTCGCAGGGCTGAATGCTGCAACCCGAATGTTAGTCGTCAGCGAGGGACTTAGAACACAACTCGACAGACATCCTGATTGATCGAGATCGGAGCCACAACAGGTGTCCTGGGCTAAAACTGTGCCCTGCTGCACCGTTGCAGTATCCTGGAGAGCATTGCTCCAGTGACTGCTCGAGTGACTGGAAGCGTGACTGGAAGCGTGACTGGAAGCGTGACTGGAAGCGTGCAGGCTTGAGTCATTCATGTAGTGATTGATCGAATGATTGACCGAGTGATCAGCTGAATGACTGCTTGAAGGAACGCCCCTCGCTTCAGTGCTATCGCCCGCATTGTGACATGGATGAATCCCATAGGCATTAACCTGACTGAAGAGCACCAGACAGGGCAGAATCAGACGTGCCAGAGTTCGAGACGGAAACAAACGAAGAAGTCCAAGTTTTCGATAAGGCAACCTTACGCGAAGTGACGCGAAGGTCAATGAAAATAGTCAATTTAACGGTATGATAGACCGATTTTTGTGACCTTGCCGAGCAAACGTGACACTTATGGATACAGTCCTGAAAATTGGCATCTTGGGTATGACTTGTCAGCACTGTGCTGTCAGAGTGGCTGCTGCCTTGAGCGGCGTTGTTGGTGATATGCCGCTGACAGTCGATCATGAACAACATGAGGCTCGTTTGACGTTGTTGAAGTGGGTGGCACCTGACCGCCTGCGAGAGGCCATTGGTGATGCCGGTTATCAGTTGGCTGACCTTTCGCTCAAGGGGTCAGTCAGCATACCCGTTAGTGGCATGAACTGTCAGAAGTGTGTTGCCAAAGTCAAATCAGCGGCGACCGTTGTTGATGGTGTCGAGGATGTTCAGGTGGATCTGCAGGCCGGCCTGATAGAGGTTCGCGGCTTATTCGATCTGCAATCGCTAATCAATGCTATTGAAGCCAGCGGTTACTTGGTTGATTCCGGAGACAAGCATAGCCCGGCAGAAGAAATAGACGAGTCCTTCACGACCGGATCCTTCGATAATCCAGCGACCAATAACCCAACGACCAATAACCCAACGATCAGTAACCCAACGATCAGTAAATCAACTACCAATGAACAGGTTGTTCATCTACAGATCCGAGGGATGTCCTGTGCCAGTTGTGTTGCCACTGTTGAGAAGGCGCTGTTGAAGACCACTGGTACTCGTGATGCGGTGGTCAATTTCGCCGAAGAAACGGCAACTGTCGTCACCAGCGCCTCATCGGCGCAATTGATTGCCGCTGTCCAAGCGGTTGGCTATAACGCCACCGAGGGCGTTGATGAGAGTCTGGAAGCCAAAGAAGCGCAGCTTGCGGTTCAATTACGTCGCGCTCGAATTCAGTCAGCAGTGGCGTTGGTGGCCGGCAGCATCCTGATGCTGGGTATGTGGCTTGACGTTTTACCATCCTTGCAAGACCAGCCTTTCTGGCTGTTGACTGGGGGTCTTGTGGCTTTGGTGATGGCCTTCTCCGGTCGCCAGTTCTTCCAGGCGGCGTTCAATGCGGCGCGTCATTTGAGTACCACAATGGACACCTTGATTGCGCTGGGAACGGGTACGGCCTGGATCTATTCTATGCTGATCATTCTTCTGCCTAACCTCGTTCCTGCGGCGTCGCGGCATCTTTATTTTGAAGCCGCATTGTTCATTCTCGGTTTCATTGGTCTGGGTAAGGCGCTGGAGAGTCATGCCAAGGGCAAGACGTCACTGGCCGTCAGAAAGCTGTTGGATCTGCAGCCGAAGTTCACCATTCGAATTGAGTCAGGTATCGACCAGCGAGTGCCGGTGGCGAGTCTCGAAGTCAATGACCTGCTGCGAATCAAACCGGGTGAGACAATACCTGTAGACGGATTAGTTATAGCTGGGGCCAGCTCTGTGAATGAGTCCATGTTGTCAGGCGAGTCAGTCCCGGTTGATAAACAGGAGGGTAGTCGGGTCATCGCTGGAACGCTGAATCAGTACGGGATGTTGGTGATGCGTGCGGAGCAGTTAGGCGGTGATACAGTGCTGGCCAATATTGTGCGGCTGATGCGGCAGGCGCAGAATTCGAAACCGGCCATAGGGCGAATTACAGACCAGATTGCTGCAGTATTTGTGCCTGTTGTCTTGTTGCTAGCGGTAATGACGGGTTTTGTCTGGGGTTTTTTTGGGCCTGAACCTAGCCTGTCCTACGCCTTGGTGACCAGCATGTCGGTGCTGATTATTGCCTGTCCTTGTGCGCTAGGTTTAGCGATTCCCATGTCGATCATGGTTGGTATTGGTCGTGCAGCCAGTGCCGGGCTCCTGTTCAGGAACAGCGATGCCCTGCAGGCGGCGAGCAAACTGACAACGATAGTCGTCGATAAAACTGGCACCCTGACAAACGGCGAACCGCAGGTCACGAGCATGGTAAATTTTAGCAAAGGCCAGCCTTTGATGAGTATCGCCTTCAGTCTCGAGCGCTTGTCCGAGCATCCGTTGGCGCAAGCGATCGTTAACTATTGCGAGGCACAGCAGGTTGAGTCGCGAGCAGTAACCAACTTTTCTATCCTGCCCGGTGGTGGTGTGCAAGGCTTGATCGATGGAGTCGCCGTTGCAATGGGTAACTACAGCTTTATGCAATCACAAGGTATGACTCTTGGGCTTAAGCAGATGGATTTTGCCGAAACAGTAATTTATGTTGGTCGAGATGACCGAGTGCTGGGTTATTTCACCCTCTTCGACAGCCTGAAGTCAGACTCGATGGAAGCGGTTGAGGAGCTGCAAGCGCTGGGCCTGAGAGTCGTCATGTTGACAGGTGACAATAGCTCAACGGCTAGCCTGGTTGCTGCGCAGTTGGGCCTGGATGAATTTGTCGCAGGCGTCTCACCAGATGCCAAACTGGCTCATATTCAGCGTTTACAGGCGCAGGGTGAGAAGGTTGGTATGGTGGGTGACGGCATAAATGATGCGCTGGCTCTGAGTATAGCCCATGTCGGGTTCGCGATGGGTCGGGGTGCAGATGTGGCGATTCAAAGTGCGGATGTCGCCCTGCTAAGAAATAGCATGATGGGAGTTGGACGTGCCATTAGACTATCGCGGCTCACTCTGCGTAATATCTATCAGAATCTGGTGGGTGCCTTTGCCTACAATTTATTGCTCATTCCGGTCGCCGCTGGCGCGCTATACCCGCTGTATCATCTTCTGATAAACCCGATATTTGCCTCTATGGCCATGGCAGCCTCGTCCGTGACTGTCGTGTTGAACGCCAATCGCCTGCGCCTGCTAACACTCTAGGCAGGACAGCGCGGTCCACGGGGCCTAGTAGGTGCCAGGCTGAACCTTTGGCGAGCAAAAAAGTAGTGCGTGCTCTGCGGCAAGCTTAAGTCTGTCCTTTAATCAGTGAACTGACGCTATAAAAACGGTCTCGAATACTGGATGGCGGACTCGCCGTCAATAGACTCACCAAGATGGCGGAGATGAAGGCGAGCACAAATCCTGGCACTATCTCATAGAGAACCTGATTCAGTGCCATGCCGTTAATTTGCAGCGGTGCATGAATCCAGATCAGAACAGTAATAGCGCCAGTAATCATGCCTGCAAGGGCGCCGTCACGGGTCATTCGGCTCCAGTACAAGCTCAAGAGAATAATAGGCCCAAACGCAGCACCAAAGCCGGCCCAGGCGTTGCTAACCAGTGAGAGAATTGAGCTGGAGCGATCAAAGGCCATTGCGATTGCGACTAGAGAGACTCCAAGTACGGACAAGCGCCCGGTCATCACCAGTTCACGCTGGCTTGCCGACCTGCGAATGAAAGCCTTGTAGAAGTCTTCGGTCAGAGAGCTAGACGATACCAGCAGCTGGGATGAGATGGTGCTCATGATTGCAGCCAGAATCGCAGCGAGCAGGAAGCCAGTAATCAGAGGGTGAAACAGAACCTGGGACAGGTAGATGAAGATGGTCTCGGCATCGTCAAGACGGCCGCCCTTCGCGGTAACATAGGCTAAGCCAACAAGTCCTGTCGCCACTGCCCCGAGAATTGTGATCAACATCCAGCTCATTCCGATGTAGCGTGCTGTTCTGATATCGCTCAGATTTCTGATGGCCATAAATCGAACGATGATATGTGGTTGACCGAAGTAGCCGAGGCCCCATGACAGGCTGGATATCAGACCCAGTGCGGAGATGCCTTTGAACCAACTGAGCAGGTCAGGATTAATTGAGGTCAGGGTGGCAGTCATGGAGCTATAGCCTCCCAGGTCAATCAAAGCGACGCTGGGTACCAGTACCAGTGCGACGAACATAATACAGCCCTGCACAAAGTCGGTGATGCTGACCGCGAGAAAGCCACCGAACAATGTATAGGTCACCACGACGCCGGCGGTGACAAACAAGCCGATCTCATAGTCCAGCCCAAAAGAGGCCTCAAACAGCTTGCCGCCGGCGACCAGGCCGGAAGAAGTGTAAAGCGTGAAAAACACGATAATCACGATTGATGACAGTATTCTCAGTGAACGAGAGGTATCGAGAAACCGTTTTTCGAAAAAGTCTGGAATGGTAAGCGCATCATCTGCCAACTCTGTGTAGACCCTCAGTCTGGGCGCCACGAGCAGATAATTAAGGTAGGCGCCCAGCAACAGGCCCACCGCGATCCAGGCCGAGCTGACACCGGTAAGATAAATAGCGCCAGGCAGGCCCATTAGCATCCAGCCACTCATATCCGAGGCGCCAGCAGAAAGCGCGCCAACCGCTGGGTGCAGTCGGCGCCCGCCAAGCATATATTCGGACAGATCACTCGTCCCTTGTTGAAAGCCATAATAGCCGATGGCAATCATCAAAATAAAATAGGCTGAAAGGGATACTAGAGCTGCATCATGCATAGTGTAACCTTAGGCCAGGGGTCGGTCGTGGCAGCAGAGACCCCATCAAGATCTCACTTGGCCCGTACCGGAAACGAGATATTTGAAGCTTGTCAATTGCTCCAGGCCAACAGGGCCTCGTGCATGCATTTTGCCAGTAGCAATGCCAATCTCTGCACCCATGCCGAATTCGCCGCCGTCAGAAAACTGAGTTGACGCGTTGTGCATCACGACAGCAGAATCTATCTCCTGTAAAAACATCGCGGCAGCTGTTGGGTTCTCGGTGATAATGGCATCTGTATGTTTTGAAGAGTGGCGTTCAACGAACAGAAGCGCCTCAGCTAAATTTTCGACCGTTTTGATCGATAGGATCGCATCGAGATACTCAGTGTCCCAATCAAGCTCGGTTGCCGGCTTGATTCTCGCGTCGCAGCGTTGAGCTAGCTCATCACCACGAAGTTCGCAGCCTGCGAGGGCGGTGGCCAGTTGCGGTAAAAATTGGGCAGCGATAGCCGCATCCACTACCAGGCTTTCTGTCGCGCCGCAAACCCCTGTGCGGCGCATCTTTGCGTTCTTTACGATAGTGACCGCCTTGTCGAGGTCCGCATCGCAGTGAATGTAAGTGTGGCAGTTACCATCCAGGTGCAACAGTGTTGGAACTCGTGCCTCATTTTTTACCAGCTCAACCAAACTGCGACCGCCACGGGGAATCGCCAGATCAACGTAGGTATCGCAGTGCAGTAAAGCAGTGACAGCGTCTCGGTCAGTCGTATCGACCAGCTGAACGCAGTCTGCTGGCAAGCCGGCGGCCTGCAGCCCTTTGGCGAGGCAAGCAACAATCTGTCTTGAGGATCGTAGGCTCTCTGAGCCACCTCGAAGGATCACGGCATTGCCGGATTTTAGACATAAAGCCCCTGCATCGGCGCCGACATTGGGTCGTGATTCATAGATCATCGCGATGACACCGATAGGACAGGCGATACGCTGGATGACCAGGCCATTAGGACGGTCAAATTGTGCCAGCTGGCGGCCGACAGGATCTGGCAGGGCGGCGATCGTCTCCAGGGCCGTTGCCATTGCCTCAACCCGATCGTCCGTTAACAACAAACGATCGACAAAAGCCGCGGGTTTGCCGGCTGTCTTTGCGCCGAGAACATCTTCAGCATTTTCAGCCAGCAACAGGTTCTTCTCTGCCCTGAGAGCCAGAGCAGCGGTCAGCAGCGCCTGATTTTTCTTCGCGCTAGTCGCTTTGGCGAGGGCCTTGGCGGCAAGTCGAGCGCGTCTGCCCAAGTCGTCTATATAGTCTCCGGCTTGCAGTGGAGTGTCGTTTGCGATCATGAACAGGTCCTGCGTAATTCGATGTGGAAAGCGCTGTCTTGGTGTCTGCCTGAAGGTGAGTTTCCTGGCGCTCACCCTTCCTTTAGACTTTGGCACAGGGCAGCTGGGCCGCCTGTATCAGCGCAATTCAAGGGCTCGATTGTAGGCGGCAGCAATGGTTGAGTTCAACAGAGCGGTTAATTCCCCGTCGTTGTTGAGCGCCTTGAGGCCCGCCTCGGTGGTGCCGGCCTTGCTGGTCACCGAATCCCTGAGTTCGTCCAGACCTTGAGTGGACTGCAGGGCCATTTCTACCGAGCCCAGTAGCGTGTTGAGAACCAGTTCTCTAGACTCGCGCGCGCTGAACCCCAACGCCTGGGCCGCATTCATCCAACACCGAGCAATTTCAAAAGCGAAACCAGGACCGCTGCCAGCCACAGCGGTCACCTTGTCTATGACATCTTCGCTATCGACCAGCAGCGTGTAGCCGGCGGCGTCCGTTAGTGCTTTTGCAATCGCTGTATGGGCCTGGGTGCAAAGGGCATTAGTGTACAAGGCGCTGACACCGCGGCCGATTTGCGCGGGCAGATTGGGCATGATGCGAATAATCGGCTGAGGTCCGATCAGCTTTTCAATAGAGTCGACTGAATAACCGGCGGCCATAGAGATAACGCAGCCATCCTTGGCGATGTGCTTCTGATAGGCTGGCAGAACGGTTTTGATCAGCTGTGGTTTGATCGCAATTACCACTATGTCAAATTGCTTCCCCTCAAGATCCTCAACGGATGCCTTGAGGGTGACACTCGCGGGTGCTGCAGTAAGAGCAGGATCAACGATGGTCATCGAATACTGAGTATGCTGGGTCCACCGGCCGAGCAGAGCGCCGCCCATTTTTCCGCAGCCGATCATCAATAAATGCATATAACGCCTCTTTGCGGCGAAAAACCCCGCTGGTCGGATCGAGTCTGAAAGGGATTAACCTTCATGTTGCAAGACCGCGTATCAGTGTTAGAACCAGGAAGTAGATGGTCAGCGGCTTGCCAATCTTCGCCGCAAGCCAGTCACTGGCAGCGGCAAGGCAGTATAGAGTTACAGGCTATGACTTTCAATTTCGACACTGGGCGCCTGTTTCGAAATAGAGTTGTTGATTGTCAATCTCAGGCGCTTCCTTGGCCTCGGTATTCGAAAGCGTGACTAACAGCCCCTGGTCGAATCGCAGCAGATGGTCGAGGACGGGCTTGCTAGACCCAATAACCGCATTATTGGGCGGTATGCATTGGACTTCGCGAGCCAGCAAGCTGGCACAGCGATGGGGACGATATTAGCCCTGTTGATCTATTTTTTGATTCAATAAGGTTCGGAATTCCTCGTAAGACGGCTTTTGTGGTTCGGTCAATACCTTGGCCATGACGTCATCTAAGGCCTTAAGGCGAGATTTGCGCTTTTTCGCAAGCTTGCGATCCAAATCTGTTTGATTATTCGCCCGCATTAATTTTTTGACGTCACTCATGTAACCCTGCAAGCAATCCTCTACCGCGCTGGCGAACAATGGCTTTTGATCATCGGCGAGATTCAAGGCAAACACCGCGCGGACGATTTGCGGATCGGACCAGGGGTCCAGCGCCTGGCTGTTAGCAGTGGCGAAAAGCGTACCAAAAAGCAGCGCCAGACTAAGAAGCGGCGAAGATAAAAGATAACGTACTTGGGTCTTCATGAAGGATTCCTCTTGCTCATATTCAACGTAGATTGCCGTCACCGACTTATCATTTGAATCACTCGACAGCGGGCTTTGTTATTTTTGGTGAGAACTTGATCGAGAGTTTGAGTCAGAATCTGATCGAGAATTTGAATGAAAATTGACTCAAAAGATGGATCAATACCCGCTGCCTCAATGGAATCTTAGACTAATTTAAAATTCTGCTGAAATAAAGCGCTCCCGGCGATCGGTCTTTTGACTCTCAACAGAGGAGCAGGTGTTAAAAGGTGCGCGCTGCTAAGAGGTCAGGGATTTTTCGGTATTCAATTCTGCTTCAATGGCATGCTCTGGCGACAGTATGCCGGCCCCCCGCGTGAGCGCGTTATCAGGATCAGAATAGTAGCCTAGCGCATAATTACCCATGGTATAGCCTAATAGTTCCTGCAATGCATGGGGCAAATCGCGAGCAATGTGCGGTGGACAGGAAAGATACTGGTTCTCCTCTTGACGAAGCCACCCGAGACAGTAGGTCAAATTGAGGCCCAGACGAGCTTCCTGACTGTGGTTTTCACCACCCGAGTGAATCACAGAACCTGAGTAAACCAATACAGATCCTCGCGACATTTCTGCCTGACAGATCTCCAGTTCGGTGGCTCTTTGCTCATCCGTCCAGCGGTGACTGCCGGGAACAACTCGAGTCGCGCCATTAACTGCCGTGAAATCAGTCAATGCCCATATGGTGTTGAACTGTGGTTCAATACTGCGCGGCAGATGATTACCCCAGGCGAGACGATCCCTGTGCAGTTGTTGAGCGCCCTCACCAGGGCTGATACAAATGGTCTGGGTCAGGTGCAAAAGAATTTTTTCGGTATGAGGTGCGAGGAAGACTTTAGCGGCATCGAGAATGGTGGGATTCAGCACCAGTTCTCGACACGCTGGCGAGCGCGCTATCAGTGCGCCGGTGCGTCGAGTTCGGCGACCGGAAAAATCGTCACCACCGAATCGAGTCCTCTCGATGTAGGGCATGACCTCTGCCGTGATTTTATCAAGTAACGATGCAGGTAGCAGGTTGGCGATGATACAAGCGCCATCCTTTTCAAGTGTTTGCAATAACGCTTGCCGACTGGCGTTGGGTTCCAGTATTTGAAGTTTTGGCATTCCTAGCCTCCGCGCGAGTGGATATTGATCCTTGGCCCTGAGCCCGGTTGCGGCAAAGAAATCTTCATTACCGCGAACGACCGCGAATGCCAAGGCTTAGACCGATGCGATACCAGGGTCACCTGCATCGCTGAAAAAACCCTTCAGCGCTGTGTAGAGATGGTGCGCGTCGGCACTTCCTGCCAGTTCTCTGATGGAGTGCATCGCGAAAGTGGGTACGCCGACATCAAGTGTCTTGATGCCCAGTTCTTTGGCTGTCACTGGGCCGATGGTACTGCCGCAGGCCATGTCTGTGCGAGTGACAAAGGTCTGATGTGGCACCTTTAATCGATCGCACAAGGTGGCGAAGTAGGCTGCAGTGACGCTATTGGTCGCGTATCGCTGGTTCGCATTGACCTTGATGACAGGCCCTCGGTTCAAAATCGGACCATGGTTGGCGTCATGTTTACTGGCATAGTTGGGATGCACCCCGTGGGCATTGTCCGTTGAAATCAGTAGCGATCGATTAATCGCCCTCTGACGGTCTACGGCGTCAGGGATGATTCGCACCAGAACATCCTTAAGGAAAGTACCCTGAGCGCCCTCTGCAGATCCACTACCCACCTCTTCATGGTCATTGCAGACGACCAGGCTGGTCAGGTTCTGATCTGCCGTGAGTAAACCCTGGATGCCGGTAAAGCAGCTGAGTAAATTGTCGAGTCGAGCGCTGGCGATAAACTCACGATTGAAGCCACTCAGGGACGCGCCCTGCGTATCGAAAAACGACAGTTCGTGGCTTAGGATCCGTTTGATGTTAGTGGTCTGATGTTCGGTTTTGATCTGCTCGATGAGCAATTCGTTCAGGGTTTGCTCATCGCCTGCCTGCATCAGCAGAGGTGGAATATCGGTTTGCGGATTAATCTTTCTTTCGCTGTTAGCTTCTCTATCCAGGTGTATGGCAAGGCTTGGAATCGTGCCTATTGGCCTTTTAAAGTTGATGTTGAGGCTGGCCAACTTGTCGTTGTCTGTCTGAAAGGTCACACGCCCCGCGAGCGAGAGATCGCGGTCAAACCAGGGGTTTAGCAGGACTCCGCCGTACACCTCGACGCCGATATTAAGGTAGCCCTTCAAGTAGTTTTCTGGTGAAGGCTTCACCTTTAAACAGGGGCTGTCCGTGTGGGCGCCAACCATGCGCAGGCCACTGCTAACGGGATCGAGAGTGCCGAGCACAAAGGCGATCAGTGACGAGTCGTTTCGAGTGACAAGATATCTGCCTGGCTTCAAGTGCCAGTCGTCCCGTTCGTGAAGGCGCTCAAAGCCCTGACCTTGCAGGATTTCAATAAGACTGCTGACGGCATGAAAAGGGGTTGGTGATCGATCGAGATAATTCAGCAGAGCAGAATTGAAGGTGTCTTTGTTCATGGTGTTAAGACTCTCTAAGCAGGCGAGGGACGCAAAGTCAGGCAAAGTCTAACAAAAAGTTCAGCGTTTGGCTGTGTTTAGGCGTTTTAATGGTGTGCCACCAGGCTCAGTTGAGTGGTGGATCTGTTGATTTATGCTGGTGATGTTAATAAAATGCCGCGGTTTCTGCCAGAGTGAGGAAACCAGCGCCGATTTGAATTTCAGCTTGCGGGCGCAGTACAAATGCAGCTAAAGAGGAAGACGTTGACCTGCTTTAGCGGCCCAGCATGGGTTATCAAAGCAGGTTTTTTTTTGCCTGCAATTTTCAGATATACCGGGGCCCGGTAAACGGTTGAAGCGCTGTTTGACGCGCTATTTGAAAGATGAGAGAAAGCATTATGACCGAATCAGACAAGGTAGCTCGACCCGGTTTTACCGCCCAGATTGTCCATGCGGATCGACGGGGCAAGATTGAGCATGGATCTATTCATAAGCCGGTCCATACGGCTGTCACCTACGCTTATGATGATGCGCGCGATCTTGCAGCAGTATTTCAGGGTAAACAACCCGGCTATACCTACGGTCGTCAGGTAAACCCGACTGTGACTGCGTTGCAGGACAAAGTCACTCTTATGGAAAATGGAGTAGCAACGGCTGCCTTTGCCACCGGAATGGCCGCCATAGGCACCACATTGTTTTCTTTGCTGCGCCGCGGTGATCATGTCATCTCCAGTGCCTTTTTGTTTGGTAACACCAATAGCCTCTTTAATACCTTTGCCGCGCAGGGCATCGACGTCAGCTTCGTCGATGCGACTGAGGCGCAAACGGTTGCCGCTGCCATTCAGCCTAATACTCGCCTGGTTTTCGTCGAGACGATAGCCAACCCCAGAACTCAGGTTGCTGATCTTGTGGGTATCGGGAACCTATGCGAACAACATGGGTTAATTTATTGTGTTGATAACACAATGACTACCCCTTACCTCTTTCAGCCAAAGACTGTGAAAGCCAGTTTGGTGGTGAATTCTTTGACCAAGTATATCGGCGGGCACGGTAATGCTTTGGGCGGCGCTGTGACGGATACGGGTAACTTTGATTGGTCGAAGTTTGAAAATATTTACGATAATTACAAGACGGGTCCGGCCAGTCTCTGGGGTATTACCCAAATCAAGAAGAAAGGTTTGCGAGACCTCGGCGCAACACTGGGACCTGAGGCGGCCCATCACTTGTCGGTGGGCTCCGAAACGTTAGCATTGCGAATGGAGCGTGCCTGTACGACGACGATCAGTCTGACCCGCTACCTGGCCCAGCACTCCAGGGTGAAGCAGGTCTACTATCCCGGGCTTACGGACCATCCGCAGTTTGATCGTGCGGCCGAACTGTTTCGCTATCCCGGTGCTATATTCAGTATTGAGCTGGCGGACGGCGTCGACTGCTTTGATTTTATCAACAAGCTGGATCTGGTGATTTGCGCAAGCAATTTGGGAGATACCCGCTCGCTGGCGATCCCGGTCGCACATTCGATATTCTACGAGATGGGCCCGGAAAGGCGCGCTTCAATGGGTATCGCGGATTCGTTGGTAAGATTTTCCATCGGCATCGAGGAATCAGAGGATTTGCTGAGGGATTTTGAGCAGGCGCTTGGCTAAATTTTTTCGAATGGGTTGGCGCTTAGTGGCTCTACTGATCGTGCTGATTGTGCTGATTGTGCTGATTGTGCTGAAAGCGAATAAGTTGAGTGGGAGTTTGCTAAAGAGGTTTTCATGAGTCGGCGGGCAGTGATAACGTTACGGTTTTTTTCACGAAAGAGCTCGAGTCAAGAGCTCGAGTAAAGAAAGCACTGGATCAGACACTAACGAAGGATAACGAGTATGTCTAAAGCGGTTGTGAGTACAAATCTCCCATTGGCCAATAAGCGTCAGGGTAAGGTTCGGGATCTGTACGACCTAACTCTGCCCGGCGGTGGTGAGGGTGTACTGATTATAGCCACTGACCGTATCAGTGTATTCGATGTTGTGTTGGCCAACGGCATCCCCGATAAGGGCGTCATGCTGACTAAGATATCGACTTTCTGGTTCAATTATTTCCAGGGAAAATTCAACCACCACCTGGTCTCTACTGACGCCAACGACATACCTGGAATCAGTGCGGAAGATAAGGCCATGTTACAGGGTCGAATCATGATTTGTCGAAAATCCAAGGTGGTGCCCATAGAATCTATCGTTCGAGGCTATTTGACTGGCAGTGGTTGGAAAGACTATCAAAAGACGGGTAGCGTCTGCGGTATTGCGCTGCCTGCCGGCATGCAGAACAGCTCAAAAATTGACCAGCCTATATTTACACCATCAAGCAAGGCAGAGACCGGGCACGACGAAAATATCAGTTTTGACCAGGCCTGTGCGCTAGTCGGTGCGGACTTGATGGGAAAGATTCGTGATGAATCCTTGTTGATCTATACCACCGCGCGCGACTATGCGGCTGAACGCGGGATTATTATCGCAGACACAAAGTTCGAATTTGGTCTTGAGGGAGACAGCAATGAGCCAGTGCTTATTGATGAGGTGCTGACTCCTGACAGTTCTCGTTTTTGGCCCGCTGATGAATGGCAGGCAGGGCGTGAGCAAAATAGCTTCGACAAGCAATATGTGCGCAATTACACTCAGACGTTGGTCGATAGAGGTGAGTGGAATAAAGAATATCCGGCTCCCGCTTTGCCTGATGAAGTCATAGAAAATACCCTGGCCCGATATCAGGAGGCCTACGACCGGCTGACGGGCTAGTCTGTTGACCAGCCCGTCTGTTTTTTACGGTGAGCTGCCAAAAGGAGTGCTTAGGCGATGGTCTTGGCGCTGTAGCAAACCCCGGTACCGGCCAGGCCACAATAACCATTAGGTACCTTGGCGAGATACTGCTGGTGATAGTGCTCGGCATAGTAAAAGGCGCCTACAGGTTGTATTTCGGTAGTGATTTCCCCAAAGCCCGATGCCAACAAGTTGTTCTGAAAGGTGGCTTCGCTGGCCTTAGCCGCCGCTAGCTGGTGGGCGTCGAAAGCATAGATGCCGGATCGATATTGAGTCCCCAGGTCATTGCCTTGGCGCATACCCTGGGTTGGATTATGGCTTTCCCAGAATATTGCCAACAGGTCGTCGTAGCTGACGACCGCTGGATCAAAGATGACCAGCACCACTTCATTGTGACCTGTCAGACCTGAGCAGACCTCCTCGTAACTGGGGTTGGGTGTGATGCCTCCGCTATAGCCTGCCGCAGTCGAGTAGACGCCAGGCGTTTCCCAGAAACGTCTTTCCACGCCCCAAAAGCAACCCATGCCGAACAAGGCCTGCTCCAAGTTTGCGGGAAAGGGGGGTTGCAGTGGTGCGCCATTAACAAAATGTGCGACGGGTACAGGCATGGTAGCGGTCCGACCAGGCAGCGCCTCTTCAGGGGTCGGCAGGACAGACTTTTTGTTGAATAAACCCATGTTGTTCGCTCCAGGTAAGTGCTCAAGCAGTGTAAGGTACAGCTGTTATACTCTCAAATCCAGAGGATAGGATCAGTCCATGAATTTTGATTTTGATCAGGTTATCGACCGCAGCGCCAGCAACAGCACCAAGTTCGAAAAATATGCCGGCCAAGATGTATTGCCATTGTGGGTGGCAGACATGGATTTTCGCTCACCAGCACCGGTGATAGAAGCTCTGCGGCGTCGAGTCGAGCACGGCGTGTTCGGCTATACCCTGCCACCTACTGAACTGATCGAGGTCATTATTGAGCGCTTGCAGCGTCTCTATCAATGGCAAGTTGAGGCTGATGACATTTACTTCATGCCTGGTGTCGTGTCCGGCCTGAATATGGCCTGCCGAGGGCTGCTCGAGCCTCATCAGGCGGCAGTCACAGCCACGCCCGTTTACTACCCGTTTCTGGACGCGCCAGGCCTGCAGCACCGACAACTGATCAGCATGCCGGTTGACAAGCAGGCCGATGGCTTTCGCTATCCGCTGCAGGGCCTCGCGGAAAAAGCGACCGGGAACGCCAGGCTGCTGATGCTTTGCCATCCGTTTAATCCCATTGGTCGATTACTCGATCGAAGTGAGTTGAGCGAGATTGCAAGGATCTGTGAGCGCGAAGATTTGTGGATCTGCTCTGACGAGGTCCATTGCGACCTCATTTTCGATGGTCGTCAACACATTCCAATGGCAACCATCAGTCCGGATGCCGCCATGCGCACTGTGACGCTGATGGCCCCCAGCAAGACCTTTAATATTGCCGGGCTTGGAGGCAGCTTTGCGATCATTCAGAACCCAGAATTGCGAGCCCGCTTTAAGGCGGCAGGCGATGGTATTCTGCCAAACGTCAATTTGTTGGCCTATGAGGCCATGTTGGCGGCCTACCGGGACTCAGCAGACTGGCATAGCGCATTGCTAAAGTACCTTCAGGGTAATCGCGACTATCTCTACTCGTCGTTGAATGCGCTTTCGGGAATCTCGATGAATGTTGTCGAGGCGACTTACTTGGCCTGGCTCGACATTTCGGCATTAGGCCTGAATAACCCACCCAGTTTTTTCGAGGCCCACGGGTTAGGTATGTCTCCCGGTGCTCAATTCGGCGATAGAGATTATATGCGACTAAACTTCGGCTGCCCTCGAGTCGTTCTTGAAAAGGCAGTCGCTCGTTTTCAGCGAGCACTTAACCTGGCCTGAGGGCAAGAATCCCCAGCCTCTGTTATTCACTATTCGCATACTGTTAGTATGGGGCGGTAATTGACGACGAGAGACTCTTGTCTCTCCCAGGTAACCCGATTATTAAGGTCAGTGAGGAGTCTTGTAATGCCTGAGTTCTGTAGTGTCGAGAGAGAAGGTCGACTAACCATCGTCACCATCCAGAGACCCGCGGTGATGAATTCCCTCCATCCGCCTGCTAATGCTGAGTTGGCCGCAGTTTTTGATGATTTCGCGAGTGATCCTGATCAATGGGTTGCTATCATCACTGGTGCTGGCGATAAGGCTTTCAGTGCCGGCAATGACCTGAAATATCAGGCGTCCGGCGGCAAGATGTTTTCTCCCGCGAGCGGATTTGCAGGGCTCACATCGCGATTTGATTGTTCAAAACCGGTGATAGCAGCGGTAAATGGTATTGCTATGGGCGGTGGCTTCGAGGTCGCGTTGGCTTGTGATCTGATTATTGCCGCCGAGAATGCTATATTTGCCTTACCGGAGCCGCGAGTTGGACTAGCCGCTTTGGCTGGTGGTATTCATCGGCTGCCGAGAGAGATAGGCATGAAGCAGGCGATGGGTATGTTGCTCACTGGAAGACGGGTGCCTGCGGCGGAGGGTAAGTCATTAGGTTTTGTTAATGATGTAGTGCCCCAGGGCGAAGCACTCACGGCCGCCAAGGCCTGGGCTGCCATGATCCTTGAATGCGCGCCCTTATCGGTGCGTGGCAGCAAGCAGGCGGCCATGCAAGGAATGGCCGCAGCCAGTCTGGAGGCCGCCATTAAGGGGCGATACGATGAGATCCAGGCCATGTATGGTTCCGCTGATTTTGTTGAAGGCCCAAAGGCTTTTGCAGAAAAACGCGCACCTAATTGGTCAGGTGCTTAGTTTGAAGTTGACGATTTGCAAGATGATTCACAAGGTCATTGGGAAATAATATGCGAGTGATTTTTGGACTGTTAGGATTGTTTTTTACGACGACTGTGCTGGCCAGCGGCGGTGCGTCAAGCGGGACTGTCACCAATTTGGGGTTGACAGGTAATGCGCTCGGTTTGTTGTGCGTGCTGATTTTTGTACTCGCTTATGCTTTTGTGATGGTCGAGGAGTTTATCCATCTGCCCAAATCCAAGCCGGTGATACTCGCTGCCGGTCTGATCTGGATATTGGTGGCTTACCTGTCGGCGACCCATCAAGCGGATTCGGTTTCGTTAGAGACAGTTATCGAGCATAACCTCCTCGAATATGCGGCACTTTTCCTGTTTTTACTGGTGGCGATGACCTATATCAATGCGATGACTGAACGAAACGTCTTCGAGGCGATGCGCTGCTGGCTGATTCGGCGTCAGTTTGGTTATCGAAAGTTATTTTGGATCACAGGTACTATCGCATTTTTCTTATCACCCATTGCGGACAACTTGACGACCGCGCTATTGATGGGAGCCGTGGTATTATCGGTCGGCTCTGACAGCCCCAAATTTGTGGCGCTGGGTTGTATCAATATCGTCGTCGCGGCCAATGCGGGTGGTGCCTTCAGCCCGTTTGGCGACATTACGACTCTGATGGTCTGGCAGAGTGGTCATGCAACTTTCTTTGAATTCTTTGCTTTGTTCCTGCCCGCAGTAGCAAACTTTATTGTGCCTGCGACATTGATGAGTTTCGCTGTGCCCGATGAGCACCCGCAGGCTAGTTCCAATGAGGACGTGCCGATGAAGCGTGGTGCGCTGATTATTTGTTTGTTGTTCATTTGTACGATTGCTACAGCGGTTTCCTTTGAGCAATTCCTGCACCTGCCGCCATTTTTGGGCATGATGTTCGGCCTGTCTTACCTGTTCCTGTTTGCCTACTACATAAAGATGAGTTCGCCCGAGGAACACGAAGATTTCAGTCAGTTTAATATCTTCAACAAGGTCGCCCAGGCGGAGTGGGATACCTTGTTTTTCTTTTTTGGTGTCATTTTCTGTGTCGGTGGTTTGGGATTTATCGGTTATCTCGAGATTATGTCGGATTACTTCTACACCGGTTGGGGTCCAACGAACGCGAATATTGCTATGGGCATCATTTCGGCAGTGATCGACAACATTCCGGTCATGTTCGCCATTTTGACCATGGAGCCGGAGATGAGCCACTATCAATGGTTGCTGATCACCCTGACCTGTGGCGTCGGCGGTAGCTTGCTGTCCATTGGGTCCGCGGCTGGTGTGGCGCTAATGGGACAAGCGAGGGGGGTTTATACTTTTTTCTCCCACCTGAAGTGGACCTGGGCCATCGCTCTGGGATATTTCGCCAGTATTTATGTGCACTATCTGCTGAACTCAACTATGTAGATAGGCACCAAAAAAAGTGGGCCTCCACCAGCAGTTTTGCTTAAGGAAAGTAGAAGTGCGCCATTTAACATCGGGCCGAGGCGCAGCCCATGAGACTGGCAGCCTCGCTTTACGACGTTTTGTCGAAAGCAGGCTGGCGAGGTGCGGTATCTAAAGCGTATCTGCTGAATGTTGGCTAACGTCGTGCTTTGCGATCCGTACCCTCTGAGTCGATCAATGTTGCGCCTAGAGTAGAATCTTCATGAACGACAAACTGAACATTGCCGTGTTAACGGTTTCTGACACTCGAGGTTTCGACACAGATACCTCGGGTCAATTCTTAAGTGATGCCGTGCGCGCTGAAGGCCACTGTTTGATTGACCGTGCTATTATCATTGACGATCGCTATCTATTACGCGCCAGAGTTTCTGCCTGGATCGCTGACCCAGAGGTGGAAGTGATTCTACTCACAGGTGGTACCGGATTCACCTCTCGAGATTCGACACCAGAGGCGATTCAACCCTTGTTGGATGTTGAAGTGCCAGGCTTTGGTGAGCTGTTTAGACACTTATCCTATCTTGAAATCGGCACATCCACTGTGCAATCCCGCGCCATAGCTGGGATAGCCAATAATACTCTGGTGTTCTGTGTTCCCGGCTCAACCGGCGCTTGCCGTACGGCTTGGGAGGGCATACTCAAACAGCAGCTGGACATCAACAATCGCCCCTGTAATTTTGCTGAGCTGATCAAAAAGGGGTCTCACTAGTGTCACCAATGACGCCCGTCGATGAAGTAATCGCCAAGTTACTGAGCATGGCAAATACGACTAAGCAGGTTGAGCGTTTGGATTTGACGGATGCCCTTGATCGAATGTTGGCGGAGGACATCATTGCCAGTGTCGACGTACCCATGGCAGCTAATAGTGCTATGGATGGATATGCGCTCGATGCGAGCGATTTGCAAATGCAGGCCGGCGGCCTTTATCCGGTGGTCGACAGGATTGCAGCTGGTTATGTTGGTCAACCATTGCAACCGGGTACCTTGAGTCGAATATTCACCGGCGCGCCTCTGCCAGTGGGCGCCAATGCGGTCGTTATTCAGGAAGATACAGCATTAGAATCGGGTCTTGTGCGAATCAAGACAATGCCTAGCCTGGGCGAAAATGTTAGACCGCAGGGTCAGGATGTCATCAGGGGGCAAACCGTGATGACTGCGGGACGTCGGTTATTGCCGCAGGATCTTGGCCTGATAGCCTCCGTAGGGGTCTCGCGCGTTGCGGTCTATGAACCGCTGGTTATCGGATTAATGTCGACGGGTGATGAACTGGTTGAGCCCCCTGATCCACTAGGACCAGGAAAAATCTATAATTCAAACCATTTCACACTGGCTGGCCTGATTCGACGACTAGGAATGCAAGTGTATGATCTAGGTCTTGTTGCAGACACGCCAGAAGCGACTGAAAGAGCGCTGCTTAAAGGGGCTTCCAGTGCAGACTGTATTATCAGCAGTGGCGGTGTCTCGGTAGGTGAAGAAGACCATGTGAGGGCGGCGGTTGAAAGATTAGGTCGTCTCGAATTATGGCGAATTGCTATCAAGCCAGGCAAACCCATGGCTTTTGGACAGGTAGCGGGGGTGCCGTTTATAGGCCTGCCTGGCAATCCCGTTTCGAGCTTTGTGACCTTTATGATGATCGCAAGACCCTACTTGCTGAGTTGCCAGGGTTGTGCCGATCCAACGCTATTCAGCTTGTATGCTCGAGCAGGGTTTGCGAGCAAGGCAGGTAATCGCCGAGAATACTGGCGCGTGCAGTTGGCGCCTGGCTCAATGGGCGAGATGACAGTGACGCGACATCCTCAGCAAGGCTCCGGTGTCATGTCATCGGTAAGCTGGGCAAATGCCCTTGCAGAGCAGGATATTGGTCAGGACATAGCTGAGGGTGACTGGTTAAAAGTTTATCCGATTGCGTTTTAATGGGCGGAAAAAGCCCATGCCAGAGCCGGTCATTGGTAAGGGAAGTGACGCGGCGTCATTAGGGTGACTTAGCCGTCGATCTAGGTAATGCGCTCAAGGGCAGGCGTTAGATTCGATGTGAGCGCTGGATGTATGTATCGCAGTCGATAAGAGGTCGATAACAAGTCGATAACAAGTATCCTTACCATGTCCCGTAACATGTACCCTTAGCAAAAATTGACCACAAATCTCGATAAGAAGGGGGCTGAAGCCGGTATGCCGTTATTATTACTTAGTGTCATCCTCTCGATGCTTGTCGCTGGTCTCGTCTGGTTGGTGATCGGCAGTCAACTGCCGCTCGGCGACCAGGAGAAACTGCCCGCGCTGAATAATATTGCCTATTATGCCTTGATAGCATTAGTTCCAATTTTCCTGACGATATTTTACATTTTTTGATGGGTGAGCTAATGCTTGAGCTGGCTGTCGATATCGACGCAATCAAGGGCTTCCTTGATCCCCTCGAAGGGCGAGAGCTGTATGCTCGTTGCCTCGCCGCGGCGGAGATAGGGCCGACGCTTGAAATTGGCAGCTATTGTGGCAAATCAACTGTCTACTTGGGCGAGGCATGTCGGCGCTCCGGTCGAAGCCTTTATGCAGTCGACCATCATCGTGGTTCGGAAGAACACCAACTCGGTGAGTTCTATCACGATCCGGAAGTGTTCGACTCGGCGATAGGCCTGGTAGATACCTTTAAATTATTCCGCCAAACTCTTCGAGATGCGAATCTTGAGCAGGTTGTGGTGCCGATAGTCGCGGCGACTCGGGTTGTTGCCAGGGATTGGGGCACGCCGCTTGGCATGGTTTTTATTGATGGCGGGCACAGCTTTGAGGCCGCGCAAGCTGACTATGACTGCTGGGCGCCGCACATTCTGGCCGGTGGCATTCTTGCCATTCATGATATTTTTCCGAATCCGAATGATGGCGGTCAGGCACCCTACAGCATTTGGCGGCAAGCGCTGGAGTCAGGCCTATTCGAGGATCTTGGAATAGTTCGCACGTTGGGTATCTTGCGACGCAACGACAGTTGATTCCTGGCGGAATAAATGTGCTGCAGGTGTCGCATTAGATAATGCGTCGGCAGCTAACAAAATCGCAGCAGCCGTCCAGGTAGGTTTTTCCGCGGGCCAGATAGTGTCGTCACGAAATACATAACCGGTCCAGTAAGCGCCATCGGTATCGCGAAACTCGTGTAGCCAGCTGAATAATTGCACAGCCCGCTGGTATTCGCCGGCCGCCAGCAAGGCCATCACCAACTCGCAGGATTCTGCGACAGTAACCCAGGGCTCATCATCCACGCAGCGACTGCCCAGGCCGTCCACGACAAACTGCTGCCAGCGAGACTTGAGGTGTTGTTGAGCCCGTTGACCATGAACCACGCCGGTAAGTACCGGATAAAACCAGTCCATGGCAAAGCGACTCTTGCTGTCCCAGGTTCGGTCAAAACACTCAGGGTGCTGACGCAATGCCCGGCCAAGGCGGGTTCTTGCCAGTGCCCAGTGGGGTACCTGCAGGTTCAGTGTCGTTGCGATATTGATAGCGCATTCCAGGCTTTTGTAGATGCTGCTGCAGCCAGTAATCAGAGAATCCTGCTGAATGCCTTTGGTGGTGTCTTCGGCCCAATAAATTTCACCCTTGGGACCCTGCAGAGACAGAACAAACGCGATGGCGCGGTTGACGACGGGCCACATGCCCTCCAGAAAAGCACGATCCTGAGTCACCAAATAGTAGTGCCAGACGCCAGTGGCAATGTAAGCGACGAAGTTTGACTCTGCGCGAGTACCGTCTTCAACCTTGCCGGCTCGATAAGAGGCGAGCCAGCTGCCGTTGGGTAACTGGTTATCGCGCATCCAGTAGTAGGCCTGTTTCGCCTCGTCAAAACATCCGCCGATGGTGAGTCCCATGGCCGATTCGATATGATCCCAAGGATCCATCAGGCCATCCTCAAACCAGGGAATAGCGCCGTCTGCAGTTTGGGTCCGAGCAATATAATCGACCGTGGCACGAAAGTATTCGACCGGATAAAAGCCCATTGAGACATACAGGCGGGTCATGCGGGTACGCCTTTGACAAAGTACATGACGACGCTCTTGCCCATTATCGGGTTGAGTACTCTATCGAGTAACCGAGTAATCCAAGGTTGCTTCATCAGGTCCCAGACCAAAAACCTGTGGTAGGTCTTAACAATGGCGGCGTCCTCTAGTCCTGGCTCTCGCCAGAATAGACATTTCAGCCACCAGTAGGGTACGTGCAGCGCGTGAGCGTGATGACGTTCAAAGAAAACAAAGCCCAGATCCTCGATATCGGTGCGCAGATGAGCGGCGTTGAAAATACGGATGTGTCCGCCTTCTACTGCATGATAGGCGTCACTGAGTCCCCAGCAAACCCATTCTGGAAAGAAGCGGGGTACGCTGGCTGCAAATATGCCGCCCACTTTCAACACGCGAAAGATTTCTCGCAAGACTGCGCGATAGTCCGGTATATGCTCCAAAACTTCCGAGCAGATGATCTTGTCAAAACAATTATCGGAGAACGGCAAACGGGTGCCATCAGCGACAGAAAGAAACAGACACTTGTTATGGTTACCAGGCTCCTCAAATTCTTTAAAGCGATTCCGAGTAGTATTGAGATCCTTGTGGCTCAGGTCGACGCCAACTGACTCGATATTGTTCAACATATAAGCTGTAATCGCATGCCTGCCTTCGCCACAACCAAGATCCAGAATTCGGTCGTTGTCGCGAATTCTTAGCATGTCGAAATTAATGGTTTGCATAGACATTCAGGTACCATCGATAATTTGGCGATAGGTTTCGGTCATGCCCTCGGCTGCAACATGCCAGCTGAATTTCTCGAGAATTCGAGCTCTGGCTTTTAGTCCAAGCGCTGCCGTTTTCTGCGGGTCAGACAGCAGATCAGCCGCAGCCTTGGCAATGGCGGCTGCATTCCTGATGGGTACAAGAATACCGCCATCACCGACGACCTCTGGCAGAGCTCCGCCATCTGTCGAGATGACAGCAACCCCGCAAGCCATGGCCTCTCCGGCGGGTAAGCCAAAACCCTCATAAATCGATGGCACTATCACCAGATTCGCTTCCGCATACATGGTGACGAGTTCGTCGGTAGATACGCCCGAGACGAATCTAATCCTTGAATTGAGTGCCAGGCGATTGATCAGTTGCTGACTCTCGCCTTCGGTATTAATTTTTCCAAGAACGACCAAGTGGATCTGTGGAAAGTCAGGCACCAGCAGACCTATGGCCTCGATCAAATACTGCAATCCCTTTAAGGGTTGGTCTGCGCTGGCGGTCGCCATGACTCGAAAGGGTATGCGGGAAATGGTAGCTTGAGGACGGAAGATCTCCGTATCGATACCGTTGTGTATGACCTTGATCGCCCATGGATCGATTTTGAATGCTGCGGCGATATCAGAACGAGACTGCTCCGATACAGTAACAATGTGCTTAAGTCTGGCCACGACCTTCTTCTGCATTGTCAGAAATGAGTGCCAACGACGGATCAGCAGGCGTAACTTCCAGTCCTGGGTATTTTCCAGGGCGATAGCAAGGTCGCTGGTGATAGGATGATGAATGGTCGTGACCAAGGCTATGCCACTGTTTTGAAGCTTCAGCAGCCCATAACACAAGGATTGATTGTCATGAACGATATCGTAGTCCGGTTTGTGGCGGCGAAAATATCTCACCAGCCGGCGGCCAAAAGTGTAGGGCTCCGGAAAGCCACCAGTGAGCATGCTGAACCATTCAAAAAAGTCGGTGTAAGACAACAGGTGTCTCGGCCGTAGGGCAGTGACATGATTGTCTGCCTCGAACAGGTTCAAGCCTGGCAGTTTGATGAGGTTGACGCCGGGATCAAGGATCGGGTAAGGCTCGCCTGAAATAACATCCACCTGGTGGCCCTGCAGCGCCAGTGCTTTGCTCAGGTAACGAATGTAGATGCCCTGACCACCACTGTAAGGATTGCTGCGATAACCCAGTAAGCAGATCTTGAGCTTCCGTGCGCCGAAGGAATCAGTGATGTTACTGGGGCCGCTGGTACTCGACAGGGCAGAGACACTGTTTTGCATACAAATTAACCAGTGTTTCCTGTGAGATAAGTGGACTCAGGCATTTTTCATTGTGAATGCTGAAGTTTTTGATCGAGTTAGGATTGTACGGACTAATGCCGTGCATGACAATTCGAGTTGGGGGACTCTGAGATGGGGGACTCTGAGATGGGGGACTCTGAGATGGGGGGCTCTGAGATGGGAATGCCGACTTGGGATGCTGGAATAAAACTACGGTAACTGTGTGGTATTCCCTCGCTTTGTACTGCCCAAGCCAAATGTCTGCTGCCTCGGTAGTCAGCCGCGATTTTAGCGGCTGACCTGTGCCACACTCATGTTTTCCCGTCTGCGACGTTTGTCCTGACGTTTTTCACTCGCAGCCAAGGAGGGCAGGTTGGCGGGGTTCTTGGCTTCAAGCTGGCGTTCATTGTCGGTTCGGCGTTCCGGCCCATAAGCAGGCGCTTCATGTTCCTCTGTGAAGACGTTGGAGTAGAGATTTGCGACCCAGGCCTGGCCCTCCTGTGTTCTGCGAAGAAAGCGCAGACCCTCATCGATAAAGGGTGTGACTATGTTCCAGAAGAATCCCGGGTATCCAGATCGCAGGTCTGCGGCATTGTTGTACTGCATTTTGGCGGCCTGCCCTGTCTCGGTGAATTCAGCAAACAAGGCGGAAATTTTCCGCATATATTGTGGATCAGCCAGCTGACCAATAAGATCTGCGGCGCGTAGTAGGCCAGGGAAATCGGCGCTGTCCTGATGATCTTCAGCGCTGGGTACGGGAAAGCGGGTGCGCTCTATATTCTCGACGATAACATCTGTATCTAAGTCGGCGTCGTTGGCGAACCGCTCGATAATATAGAGTTTTCCGCGATCCACATGGTAGGGTGTCAAAAAGGCGTCGGTTGCGCCGGGCGGCGGTGCCACGGTGTCGTAGTGGGCGTTGATGGCGTATCGACCGGCGCGATCAGCGCGGCAGATACCTCTAACGTAACCGACATCATGATTCAGAAGTGAGATGACGAAGTGAATCCAATCCCGAGAAGTGACGTTGCCTTCGATCAAAATCTTGCCGCGAAGTATTTCTGTCCCGACCAGTGTCACCATGATCGTATGATTGATGTCGTGGTAAGGCGCGTCACTGTTGGCGATAATTTCCAGGGCATTGCGCGCATTGGAGGCAACGAGGTGGATATTTTTGGTGTCGACTCCATACATCTTGATGTACTTATCGACAAGTTCTTCAACGAACGCTTCTGTGACAACCGAAGAGGGGTTAAACATAAATCATGGCCCGCACGTTGGATGGATTCTTTAGTGTGCATTGTGGGCGCTGAATCTATTGAGTCAAACCAGAAAACTGCTGAAGGGTCTAATTTCGCAGACTACTGGTGGACGTTTCCAATATTATTTATTATGAATAATTTGATCAGGTATATATTCAAAGCTGAATATAATTCATAACGGTTTATTGGTAGGAAGTTGAGTTCATGATAGAGCTGCGACATTTAAAAACGCTCGTCGCTTTGCGAGATACAGGCAGTCTGGTGGATGCTGCAGACCGCCTGTTCCTGACCCAGTCAGCCTTGTCGCATCAGATCAAGGATCTGGAAGAACGGTTGAATTGTTCCTTATTTGTTCGTAAGACCAAGCCACCGCGGTTTACCAGTGCCGGGCGCCGCTTGCTGACGCTGGCCGATGAGGCGATACCACTGTTCAAAAACGCAGAGCGTGACCTGGCGCGGCTGGCGGGTGGTGAGGCGGGTCGACTGCATATTTGCATTGAGTGCCACAGTTGCTTTCAGTGGTTGATTCCTTGCATCGACCGTTATCGTGGTAACTGGCCAGAGGTTGAGCTTGACTTGACCGGCGGATTCAATTTTGCGCCATTGCCGGCGTTGGTTCGAGGTGATCTTGACCTGGTGGTGACCTCCGATCCGGTTAGTCTGCCCGGGATCGATTATGTGCCGCTGTTTCGCTACGAGGCGCTGCTGGCAATTGATAAACAGCACGCGCTGGCGAACAAGGACTTTATTGAACCTGCAGATATCGCCGGGCAGGTGCTGATTACTTACCCCGTAGAGCGTGATCGACTGGATGTGTTTACCGGTTTTCTGGATCCTGCGGATGTGGACCCTTTGGATGTTCGCACCGCTGAACTGACACCTATGATGGTTCAGCTGGTCGCCAGTGGCCGTGGAGTCGCCTGTTTGCCCAATTGGGCGTTAACAGAATACACGACTAACCAGACGATTCTAGCCAAAAAAATGGGCGAAACCGGTCTTTGGTCAACCTTGTATGCGGCGATTCGAGAGGATCAGCGAGATACGCCTTTTATGGAGGATTTTCTCGCAACGGCCATAGATACCTGTTTTAGCCACCTCCAGGGAATTCGTCGAGTCAGCAAGGTTGAAGGCCCGTTTTAAGCGGTGTTCAGCAGCAAGTTTCGAGAGTAGCGAACCCGTCGCCAAAACAGATTCCAGAAGTATTGACAAGACAGCAATCGATCAAAGTCTCACGTGAAAAAGCTGATATGAAAAAGCTGATATGAAAAAGCTGATATGAAAAAGC
>Ga0181607_10000203_pt1 | contig 48163 bp, 51 predicted proteins | sample 041ome_9_FD_132420 | JGI IMG/M metagenome (GOLD analysis project Ga0181607, IMG submission 132420) | Coastal salt marsh microbial communities from the Groves Creek Marsh, Skidaway Island, Georgia - 041413US metaG (megahit assembly) | ecosystem: Environmental > Aquatic > Marine > Intertidal zone...
ACGGTTTCCAGTGCCACCTGCACCTCGTCTCCAACGCTGAGACTGCACTCACCGTTGGCATTGGTAAATTGATCGAGGGGAATGACCCCTTCTGACTTCAAACCGGCGTGAACCGTAACCCACTCATTATCAATGTCGATAACAACACCCGTAACAATTGATCCGGGCTCCATGTCGACGGTTTGGAGGCTTTCTTCAAAGAGTTCAGCGAAGGATTCGCTCATGATGACTTTCCTGAATTGCGGGGTGTTGCCACTCCTGCCGGCTTCAAGACCCAGCCGGGTTTGTTATCCAGACACATCGGCGGGGTCCAGCCGTTCTTCCGATGGGTCACTTAGCTCATTAGCTTGCGGGACTTCGCCAATTCGCAGGCGGCCTGCAACACTTCGTCAGCAGTCAGCGCCGTGCTGTCGATGACGATAGCGTCCTCTGCCGGCACCAACGGCGAGATGGATCGGGACTGATCCCGGGCATCTCGCTGCTCTATGTCAGTCAGAAGGCGCGCGAGACTAACACTCTCCCCCAACCCCTGCAACTGATGGAAACGGCGCTCGGCGCGCGCCTCAGCGCTGGCTGTGAGGAAGATTTTCAGTGGCGCATCGGGAAAGACGACGGTCCCCATGTCACGCCCGTCGGCAATCAGGCCCGGCAGTCGAGCGAGCTCTTGTTGCCTAAGCAGCAACGCCGCGCGCACAGGCTCAAGCGCCGCCACCAGTGAAGCGTCTGCGCCGCCCTCTTCCGAACGGATCGCCGACGTCACGTCGTCGCCGGACAACCACACCGTGACGCCGGAGTCAGTCGGTTTAAAGTCAACATTCAGCGCGCGCGCAACTCCCGCCACAGCGTCACTGTCGTCAAGCGATACGCCGGCTTGCCGGCAGGCAAATCCCACCACCCGGTAGAGTGCGCCGCTGTCCAGCAGGTGCCAATCCAGTGCGGCGGCCAGTCGCAGACTCACCGTGCCTTTGCCGGCACCGCTGGGTCCGTCAACACAGATGACCGGAGCGGCTGACATTATTCGGCCGCCACCTCCAACTGAAGGCCGGTTTCAACCGCCAACTCGGCAAAGCCCGGGAAAGAGGTCGCCACGTGGGCGCAATCGCTGACCTTTAAGCGATCGGTCGCTCTCAACGCCGCCATTGCAAAACTCATGGCGATGCGATGGTCATAGTGGGTTGCGATCACGCCGCCAGACATTTCGCCGCCGGTGACGGAGATGCCATCTGGATAAACCGTATTGCGAATTCCCAAGTGGGTGAGCCCCTCAGCCATGCTGGCAATGCGGTCGCTCTCCTTAACCCGCAGTTCCTCTGCACCGCTCAGTACGGTGACCCCCTCGGCACAGGCTGCGGCAATCAGCACTGCAGGCATTTCATCGATGGCCAGCGGTACCTCTTCCACCGGAATATCGATGCCTTTCAGTGGCGCATACCTGACTCTGAGATCTGCGACGGGCTCACCCCCTACCTCACGTGGGTTAATGATGTCGATGTTGGCGCCCATGGCGCGCAGTATTCGGATGATGCCGTCCCGAGTCGGGTTGACCCCCACATGCTCAAGCGTCAGATCAGAACCCGGTGCAATCGATGCGCCCACAAGGAAAAACGCCGCGGAGGAGATGTCAGCAGGAATATCAATATCGGTGCCGGTCAGGGTGCCTCCACCCTCAAGGCCGATAACGCCATCCTGTCTCTCCACGGGGTACCCAAAACCCGCCAACATGCGCTCGGTGTGGTCCCGGGTAGGCGCGGGCTCGGTCACGCTGGTTTGACCAGAGGCATAAAGACCAGCCAACAGTACGCTGGATTTGACCTGCGCGCTGGCCACTGGCAGGTCATAGTGCAGGCCCGTCAATACACGCCCTCCCTTCACTTCGAGCGGGGGGCAGCCCTCGCGAGAACTGATCAACGCGCCCATTTGTGACAGGGGGGTAATGACTCGGGCCATGGGCCTGCGGAGTAAGGAGGGGTCGCCAGTAATGATGCTGTCAAAGGACTGACCCGACAGCAGACCAACCATCAGACGAATGCTCGTGCCGGAATTACCCACGTCCATGACCTGATCCGGCGGGCTGAGCCCCCTCAATCCGACCCCATCGATGGTTAGACGACCCGCCTCGGGGTCAGTGATGTTCACACCCATCGCGCGAAACGCAGCGAGCGTCGCCAGCGCATCCTCTCCCTCGAGAAAGCCGCTCACATTGGTCGTCCCGTCAGCAATAGAACCCAGCATGATGGATCGATGGGACATGGATTTGTCGCCGGGCACTCGAATTGAGCCGGTCAGTTTTCCCCCGGGTTCCAGATAAAAGTGCATCAGTCAGCACCCTCCGCCGCGCGGTGGAGAGGGTTCAGTATGGCGTCGTGTTCGCGACGAATGTGCCGACATCGCGCAAAAAAAACTTCTAGTGCAGCATCGTCCGCGTTTGCAATCATCGTCCTCAGCGCGCTGTGCTCTGTCGCAACCGCATCCATCGCTTCAAGAATCGCGTCGCGGTTTGTGAGCGCAATATCTCGCCACATCACGGGGTCGGAGGCGGCGATCCTCGTCATATCACGCAGAGCACCGCCACCGTGCCTCATTGGAGCCAGTTCGTGATCACCGAGCATGGCTGTCAGCGCATACGCCAGCATATGAGGCATGTGGCTACTGGCCGCGAGCGCAGCATCGTGATCTGCCACCGACATATGCGTGACGCGTGCGCCTGCCACCGCCCAAATTCGCTCGACGACACTCACAGCCGCGCTTTCCGTCGTGTCCAAGGGTGTCAGGATCACTTCCCTGCCTTCGAAAAGCTGGGGCGTCGCCGCATCCACCCCGCTGTGCTCGCTGCCGGCAATGGGGTGACCGGGCACAAACCGCGCGTAAGCGGGTACCGCAGCCTCCACTATGAACCCTTTGATACTGGCCATATCGGTAACGACCGGTTGGCCATTTTGCTCGGCCAATGCCAAAACCTGCGGTAGCAGCGCGGCGGTAGCCTCGGGGGGTGCGCCAATCACAACCACGTCGGCATCACTGATCGCGGCAGCCAGATCCAGCGTAAAGCGGTCAATTACGCCAAGCTCAACGCCGCGTTCCAACGACGGCGCCCGCGGCCCCCAAGCGATCAATTCGCCTCGCCAACCCGCGGCGCGCAGTGCGCCGGCAAGTGACCCTGAGATCAGCCCCAACCCCAGGAAGGCAATCACGTCTTCCATATCGTGGGACACGGTCAGATGGGCGCTCGGGGGTATGAACCCAACCGCTTGAGCATGATGGAATGTTCCTCGATTTGACCCATCACCTCTGTCATTACCTCATCCGCCAGATGCCCCTCACACTCTATGTAGAAGACGTACGTCCACTTTTCAGTTTTAGAGGGCCGGGAATCAATGCGGGTCAAACTGATGCCATTTTCTTCAAAGGGTCGCAGTAAACCCAAAAGTGCGCCGGGGCGGTTACGCGCCGACACGAGCAATGAGGTTTTGTCGTGACCACTGGGCGGTACGGACTCTCTCCCCAGCACCAGAAAGCGGGTGGTATTGGTCGAGCTGTCCTGAATGGCACTAGCCACGGTTTGCAGGTCATGCAGTTGCGCTGCCAGTGCTCCTGCGATGGCCGCAACCCCCGCCTCCCCAACGGCGCGCCGCGCCGCCTCTCCGTTGCTGGCTACAGCCTCCCGCGGGACGTCAGGGAGATGACTATCCAACCACTGACGGCACTGGCCCAGCGCCTGTTCATGACCCAACACCAATTGAATGGAATCCAAGTCAGCTTGCTCGCCTGCGAGCAGGTGATGCACCACGGGCAGCTCAATCTCGCCCGAGATTTGCAGCGGCGACTCCAGAAAGCAATCCAGCGTCTGGCCGACCATGCCTTCTGTTGAATTCTCTACCGGCACCACGCCGTAATCACACTGTCTTTCCTCAACCTGACGAAAGACCTTGTAAATGCTGGACTGTCCCATAGGAACGGCCGACTGGCCGAAATGTTTCAGCGCCGCCGCTTGAGAGTAAGTGCCCTCGGGCCCGAGGTAAGCCACTGACAAAGGCTGCTCAAGGGCAAGACAACTAGACATGATTTCGCGAAAGATCGAGGCCACATAATCCGAGGCCAACGGCCCGCGATTGCGTTCCTGTATGGCGCGAAGCACCTGAGCCTCACGCTCCGGACGATAAAAAATCGGGCTGGCATCCTCGGACTGAGAGGCCTCCAGTTTGACCTCGGCGACTTCTTGGGCACAGCGGGCCCGCTCGCTGATCAAGTCAAGCAACTGACTGTCGATCGCATCAATGCGCTCTCGAATCGATTTCAATTTGTCATCAGGATCCATCGGGTATCCCCAGGCCACATTGCCTAGCCGTGACGTTGTTCAAATTCCTGCATAAATTGGCAGAGCGCATCCACCGATGCCTCTTCGACAGCATTGTATAGGCTCGCACGCATTCCGCCGACGGAACGATGCCCCTTCAAGTTCAGCAGTTTGGCAGACTGCGCTTCCTGCAAGAAGAGCGAATCCAGCGCCGCATCTGCCAACGTGAAAGGCACATTCATCAGTGACCGACTCACCGGCTCTACCGGGTTGTTGTAAAAACTGCTGGCGTCAATCGCACTGTAGAGCTTGTGTGCCTTACGACGGTTGATCTCCGCCATTTTTTCCAGCCCGCCTAGGGCTTCCAGCCATTCAAACACGAGGCCCGCCAAATACAGCGCGAAAGTTGGCGGCGTGTTGTACATCGAGTCGCTTTCAGCGGCGACCTGCCAATTCAACATGGCCGGGGTCTCGCTTCTAGCCATTCCCAGCAGGTCGCGGCGCACAATGACAAGGCACAGGCCGGCAGGTCCAATATTCTTTTGCGCCCCCGCGTAAATGACTCCAAAATGATCGATATCGACAGGACGCGACAAGATGGTAGAGGACATATCCGCCACTAGCGGCACCTGCACGTCAGGCACAAAAGCAAATTCGAGGCCGCCAATCGTCTCGTTGGGACAATAATGCAGATAGGCGGCTTCGGCCTCGCACTGCCAGGATGACTGCTCAGGGACGATGGTAAAGGCGGATTCCTCCGAGCTGGCCACCACGTTAACCTGGCCAAATCTCCGGGCCTCGGCCAGCGCTTTTTTTGACCACTGACCTGTCACCACTTGATCGACAGTCTGCCCGATCGCGCTGAGGTTCAGCGGGACTGCGGCAAATTGCATCGAGGCACCGCCCTGCAAAAAAAGGACTGCGTAGTCGTCAGAAATGGATAACAGTCTGCGAAGTGAGTCTTCAGCGCGCTCAGCAACCGCCACAAACTCAGGACTGCGGTGACTGACCTCCATCACCGAGGTCCCACCGCCACACCAATCGACTAACTCTCGCTGGGCGCGCTCAAGGACGGGCAAGGGCAGTGCAGCGGGCCCGGCGCAGAAATTGTGCGCCCGGCTCACTCGGCCGAATCCTCGTCTCCCTCATTGCCAAGATCTGCCGGCGCGCTATCAGCGCCGTTCGCATCGCTGGCTTCAACAGGCTCAGCTTGCGCACCGTTGCCTGCAGCTTGCGAGACGGCGTCGGTGGCATCGGGTGTGTCTATATCGTCCTCTGCAATGCGGCTGACGCTCACCAGCGCCTCACCGTCCCGAGTTCGGATAACACGCACGCCCTGCGTGTTGCGGCCCTGAACGCCAACTTCCTCAACGCGGGTTCTCACCGCCGTTCCCTGATTGGAGATCAGCATCATCTCATCGCCGTCCCAAACCTGCTCGGCGCCCACCAAAGAACCGTTGCGCTCAGAGGTCGTCATACCAATGACGCCCTTGGTGCCCCGGCCTTTTACCGGGAACTCGCTGGTCTCCGAGCGCTTGCCAAAGCCGTTTTCACTGACGGTGAGAATCTTGCTGCCTTCCTGAGGCACCACCAGAGAGATCAGGCGGTGTCCCTCGGCGAGGCGAATACCCCTCACGCCGCGAGCAGTCCGCCCCATCGCGCGCACAGAAGACTCAGCAAAACGCACCACTTTCCCTTCGCTGGAGAACAGCATGATGTCCTGACTGCCATCCGTCACCGCGGTGCCCACCAACACGTCGTCTTCGTCTAACTCGATGGCGCGCAGACCGACACTGCGTTGCCGGGAGAAGAGACTCATATCGGTCTTTTTGACCGTGCCTTTGGCGGTTGCCATAAAGATAAAGTGGTCTGTTTCATAGCCTTCGATAGGCAAAATCGACGTAATCCGCTCGCCCTCATCCAGAGGCAAGAGATTCACCATCGGTCTGCCACGCGCCGCTCGGCTGGCCAGAGGAATATGGAACACCTTTAACCAGTAGACCTTACCCAGATTCGAGAAACACAAAATCGTGGCGTGGGTACTGGCGATCAATAGATGTTCGACGAAGTCTTCGTCCTTGACCGCAGTCGCACTGCGGCCTGTGCCGCCGCGACGCTGGGCCTGATAGTCGGTCAAGGACTGGGTTTTTGCATAACCCCCGTGAGAGATTGTCACCACGCGCTCTTCCTCGGTGATCAGGTCCTCAACGGTCAGATCATGGGCTGAATCAGAGATTTGGGTTTTTCGGTCGTCGCCAAACTCTTCAACCAACTCCTCGAGTTCCTCTCGGATCACCCGCTTAAGCCGGTCAGGATCGCTCAGAATTTCCAGATAGTCGGCGATCTCGGCGATTTTATCGGCATATTCTTGCAGTAGCTTTTCGTGCTCCAAACCGGTCAGACGATGCAGCCTGAGGTCAAGAATAGCCTGTGCCTGAGCTGGCGAGAGGTGATACTGACCCTCAAGAAGCCCGAAAGCTTCAGGGAGATCGTCGGGGCGGCACGCGTCTGCTCCAGCGCGCTCGAGCATCGCCGTCACGTCTCCGGGCGACCACGATCGGGCCATCAATCCTTCGCGGGCATCCGCCGCTGTCGGCGACGCTTTGATCAGCTCGATCACCTCGTCAATGTTGGCCAGAGCCATGGCAAGACCTTCCAGCACGTGGCCGCGCTCGCGGGCCTTACGCAGCAGATAGACCGTCCGGCGCGTCACGATCTCGCGTCGGTGACGGACAAAGGCCTCGATCATTTGCTTGAGATTGAGAATTTTGGGCTCGCCATCAACCAGCGCGACCATATTCATACCGACAACAGACTGCAGTTGGGTCTGGGCATAGAGATTGTTGAGCACCACGTCGCCCACTTCACCGCGCCGCAACTCGATCACCACACGCAGGCCGTCTTTATCGGACTCATCGCGGAGCTCGGTGATGCCCTCCAGCTTTTTCTCTTTGACGAGCTCGGCAATGCGCTCAATCAAGCGAGACTTGTTCAGCTGGTAGGGAATCTCGTGAATAATGATGGTGTCCTTGCCCTTGGACTCATCTGTTACGACCTCTGCCTTGGCCCGCACATAGATTCGTCCGCGCCCAGTGCGGTAGGCCTGAACGATACCGGCGCGCCCGTTTATTTGCGCTCCCGTCGGGAAGTCTGGGCCGGGTATGAATTGCATCAACTCTTCGATGCTGATATCGGGGTCCTCAAGCGTGGCAAGGCACCCCGCTACCACTTCGCGGAGGTTATGCGGCGGAATGTTCGTCGCCATACCCACTGCAATCCCAGAGGATCCATTCACCAGCAAGTTCGGAACGCGGGTCGGCAGGACTGCGGGAATCCGCTCTGTGCCGTCATAGTTATCGACAAAATCAACAGTTTCTTTGTCCAGATCGGCGAGCAAGGCATGCGCAATTTTGGACATGCGAATTTCTGTGTAGCGCATGGCCGCCGCGGAATCTCCGTCGATCGACCCGAAGTTACCCTGACCATCCACCAGCGTGTAACGCAGGGAGAAATCCTGCGCCATGCGCACAATCGTGTCGTAAACCGCCGAGTCACCGTGGGGGTGGTATTTACCAATCACGTCCCCTACGACGCGCGCCGACTTTTTGTAGGGTTTGTTCCAGTCGTTATTCAGCTCATTCATGGCAAACAATACCCGGCGGTGCACTGGCTTTAAACCATCCCGCACATCGGGAAGCGCCCGGCCGACGATCACGCTCATGGCGTAATCCATGTAGGACTTTTTCAGCTCGTCTTCGATATTGACGGGGAGGATTTCCCGCGCCATTTCCTGCGGATTTTCTGCCATGGGGACTACTTTTTTAGGCCTAGTAATGGGGCCAGTGAGAGGCCCGAGACGACGTCTTAGATTGTATCAAATCACGCCCCTCCGAGCGAGCATTTCTCGACCCTGGGAAGCGCTTCGGTGCCCTTTGCCGCGTTATACTGCGGGCGCGAAGCAGGAGTCTCCATGCCCGATTTTGATTCAGTATTGCACCCCGACTTTTTGATCCCCATGGTGCCTGAACGACAGATTTTGAAGGCGCACAGTGTTGCGCTGCGCGATGGGCGAATTGCGTCGATATTGCCGCGCGAGGACGCACGACTGGTGATGGCAGTAGAGCACATCGATCTGCCCGATTGCGCGCTGATGCCGGGATTGATCAACGCCCATTGCCATGCCTCGATGTCGCTGTTTCGGGGGTATGCTGACGATTTGCCGCTGGCCAACTGGCTACAGCAATACATCTGGCCCTCGGAGACCCATTTCATCAGCCCCGATTTCATTCGGGACGGCTCAGAGCTCGCCATCGCTGACCTGATACTCGGCGGCACCACTACATTGGTAGATCAGTATTTTTTTCCTGAAATGACAGCGGAAGCGGTTGATCGCAGCGGCTTGCGGGCACTGCTGACATTCCCGGTGATCGATGTCGAAACGGCTTGGGCGCGTGATGCGGAATCCTGCATCAACAACGGTCTGGCACTGCGCGATCACTATCGCGACCACGATCGGATTGACGTGGGATTCGGTCCCCACTCGACCTACATGGTCAGCGAACAGACGCTATCGCGCGTTGCCGTTCTTGCAGACGAGCTCGATGCCCCCATTCAAATCCATTTGCACGAGACCCGTGAAGAAGTGCTCGGATCGGTAGAGCGAACCGGTATGCGACCGATCGATCACCTCGAGCAACTCGGACTGCTGGGCCCGAGAACACAATGTGTCCATATGACCGCGCTGGGGGATCAGGATATCGAGACCATTGCCACCCAGGGCGCCCATGTCGTGCACTGCCCGAAGTCCAATCTCAAGCTCGGCAGCGGCATCTGCCCCGCACAAAGACTGCTCGATCAGGGTATCAACGTGGCGCTCGGCACCGATGGCGCCGCAAGCAATAACCGACTCAATATGCTAAACGAACTGCAAACGGCGTCCCTGCTGGGCAAAACCGCCCATGGTGATCCCAGAGCGCTAGACGCTTGGACCACCTTGGAGATGGCCACGCTGGGTGGTGCCCGTGCTATGGGTCAACAAGACCGCTTGGGAAGTATAGAAGTCGGTAAAGACGCTGACATGATCGCCTTGGACTTGAGCGGCGTACACCACCAACCGCATTACAACCTCGCCTCATCCATCGTCTATGCCAACAGTGGCAGTGAGGTCGCGTGGAGCTGGATTGCTGGCAAGTCGGTAGTTCGTTCGGGTCAGTTGTGCACTCTGGATCTAGCAGAACTGAGGGAGCGAGCCGCAGCTTGGTCTGCAAAAATCAGCGATTTTCGGGCGACTCTGGAGCACTCAAAGCATGCCAACTGACACCAATGTCGACCTCAGCGAGATCGCAAAATTCGAAAAACTCGCCTCACGCTGGTGGGACCCCAACAGCGAGTTCAAACCGCTCCACGATATCAATCCACTGCGCGCGGGGTGGATCGATGAACACGCGGGTGTGACGGGAAAATCAGTGGTAGATATCGGTTGCGGCGGGGGGCTGCTGTGCGAGGCGCTGGCTCATCGTGGCGCGTCAGTAACCGGCATTGACATGGGAGAGGCTCCGCTAGCAGTGGCCCGGTTACATCAGCTTGAAAGTGGCGTTGAGGTGGATTACCTACAGAGCACAGCAGAGTCTTTGGCCGCAGAACGTCCCGGCGCGTTCTCGGTCGTCACCTGCCTTGAAATGCTGGAGCACGTGCCTGACCCGTCGGCCGTAATTCAGGCCTGTGCCGATCTGTGCGAGCCGGGTGGCGACTTGTTTTTCTCGACGATCAACCGCAACCCCAAATCCTTTCTCTTCGCTATCGTCGGCGCGGAGTACGTACTCAACATGCTGCCCCGTGGCACACACGAATATGAAAAACTCATCAAGCCATCAGAGCTTGCAAGGTGGATTCGGGAAGCCGGTCTGCAGAAGCAGGAGATGATGGGCATGACCTACAACCCCCTCACCAAACGCTATCGGCTCACCCCGAGGGACGTGTCGGTCAACTATCTCATAAGGGCAACAAAGCCGTGACTCGGGCGACGCCCGGGCCGCATACCCGGGCGGTGTTGTTCGATCTGGACGGCACATTGATCGACACTGCACCGGAGTTCATTCACATAGGGCTTCAGCTGCGAGCAGCAGCCGGATTAGCACCGATGAGCGGCGATATCATCCGCCAAAGCGTCTCAGGCGGTGCGATCGGTATGGTACAAACTGCGCTGGAATTGTCGGCTACCGATCCTCAATTTGAGACATGGCGCCAGCAGTTTCTCACACTCTACGAGGCTGAATTGGGCCAACACAGCGCACCGTACCCCGGACTCGTTGAGCTGATTGCCGAGTTGCACGGAGCGGGCGTGAGCTGGGGCGTCGTCACCAACAAACTGGAGCGCTTTGCGGCGCCGTTGATGAAGCGCATGCCTTTCGATCCACCGGCAGGCGCGGTGATCACACCCGACCACGTCGCCCAGCCAAAGCCCGACCCCGAAGCCATTCTGTTGGCCTGCAAGCACTTGGGTGCTTCCCCCAAACACTCGCTTTTTATCGGCGACCACCTTCGCGACATTGAGGCAGGGAAGTCGGCCGGGTGCTACACGATAGCGGCGGCCTATGGATATCTGGCTGCTGAGGAGTCAGCCAGCCTGTGGGGTGCTGATGCGGTTGCCCTCAGCAGTAAACACTTAGCAGATTTGATCAGAGGTCAACTTTTTTGAAAATCACCCCTGAGAATTGGGTGCCCAGCCCGGATGAATTCGCCGGCAAAACCATCATGGTGACGGGTGCAGCCGGCGGTATCGGCCGCGCTGTGGCGCTCGCTTGCGCCGCTCACGGAGCAGAGGTTTTGCTTCTGGGGCGGGATGAAGCTTCGCTGGAGCCGATCTACGACGAGATAGTAAAGGCTCAGGGAGCCACCCCCGGGCTGATTCCGCTGGATCTTCAGAGTCATGATGCGGCAGTGTATGACACGCTGGCCGAAGAATTGGGCGCGGCGGATGTGACGCTAGCGGGACTCCTACACAACGCCAGCGTCCTGGGGGAGCGACGCGCGCTAGCGCAGACTTCGCCGCAGAGCTGGCACGAGGTACTGCAGGTCAATATCACCTCAGTTTTCTTGCTCACCCGGGCCCTGATGCCACTGCTAGAGGCTGGCCCGGCCGCCTCTGTCGTACTAACGAGCTCGGGCGTGGGGCGTCGCGGCAAAGCCTATTGGGGGGCTTATGCCGTCTCAAAATTTGCAACCGAGGGCTACATGCAGGTGCTGGCGGACGAGCTGGGTAACACCAGCAATATCAGAGTGAACAGTTTGAATCCAGGCGCCGTTAACACACGCATGCGTCGCGCGGCCTATCCTGGCGAACCGCCAGATACGAACCCCTCAGCAGAGGCGCTCACCCGCCATTGGCTCTACCTTCTTAGCGACGCCAGTCAGGGCGTCAACGGTCAGGCGCTCAGCGCTCAGGGTTGATCAGTGCTGCCGGCGGTTGCGGCGACCCGTTGCGCGCTGGCCTTTCTTGGCGAACCGGTCTCTGCGCTCCTGCTCTTTTTTGGACAAATCCACAGTTTCTCTGGCTGGTAATCCGGCCATTTCATAGATCACGTCGACATCGCGCTGCGGCAACTCCAGCCACTGACCCTTTTTCAGCTTGGAGGGCAGAAACACCTCGCCATAACGCACGCGCTTCAGCCGAGACACCGTCAGACCCTGCGACTCCCAAAGACGCCTGACCTCACGGTTACGACCTTCCATCAGTACCACATAGAAGAAACGATTAATCCCTTCACCGCCGCCTTCCTGAATATCGGAGAATCTCGCCGGGCCATCGTCTAACTCCACGCCCGATTTCAGGCGCTCCAACATCGGATCGTCCACACGGCCCATGACCCTGACCAAATACTCTCGCTCGATCGCATTAGAGGGATGCATCAGTGCGTTTGCCAGCGCACCGTCTGTGGTAAACAGCAACACCCCCGAGGTATTGAAATCGAGGCGGCCAACGGAGATCCAGCGACCGCTCTTTAACTTCGGTAGCCGCTCAAAGACGGTGTTGCGACCCTCTGGATCATGCCGCGAGCAAACCTCTCTGACGGGCTTGTGATAAAGCAGCACTCTAACTTCGCGGGCTTCTTCCAGATCAACCGGTTTGCCGTCCAAGCGGACGCTCTGCCCTGCGCGCACCCGATCGCCGAGGCGCGCCACTGCTCCGTCGATTATGACCCGGCCCTCGCTAATCCACTGCTCCATTTTTCGCCGCGATCCCCAACCAAGATTGGCGAGGACTTTATGGAGTTTTTCGCCCTTCTCTCCGGGGGCGGGCGTGTCAGTGCTGGTGCGGTTGTTCTTCGCCATCATCCGTCGTCTCGTCATGAGGAGCTTCGTCGACGAGCGCTTCACCTTCCATCACCGTAGCGTCGTCTGCTTCGGCATCAAGGTGCTCAGCGCCCGCATCGAGCTCGCCATCCTGCGCCGCTTCTCCCTCACCACCCTCGGGCGTCTCCAACGCCAACTCACCTGAGAGATTGTCCAGTTCCTTGATTTCCGCCAGAGGAGGTAACTGGTCCAGAGACTTCAGATTGAAATAATCCAAGAACTGCCGCGTTGTCGCATACATTGCCGGCCTGCCCGGCACGTCACGGTGTCCAACAACGCGCACCCACTCCCTCTCCAAGAGTGTCTTGATGATGTTGGTGCTCACCGCAACCCCGCGGATCTCCTCAATTTCACCGCGCGTGATCGGCTGACGATAAGCAATCAACGACAGCGTCTCCATTAATGCACGCGAGTAACGTGCTGGACGCTCCTGCCACAATCGCCCCACCCAGGTCGCGAGATCTTGTCGCACCTGAAAACGGTAACCCGATGCGACCTGCACCAGCTCGTAACCTCTGTCTTCACAGCGCTCCTCGACGGATTTGATAGCCGCGCGAATGTCTTCATTGGAGGGTCGCTCATTCTCCTCAAATAAGAGCGCCATGCGCTGCACAGATAAAGGTTCGCCGGCTGCCAGCAGCGCCCCTTCCAGAATCTGCACCAATCCCGCCTCCATGATTACTCCGATTTCGCTTTGACGTGTATGGGACCAAAACCTTCTGTTTGGACAATCTCAATCAGGGATTCCTTCATGAGCTCCATCAGCGCAAGAAAGGTCACCACGACCCCCAGGCGGCCCTCCTCCGGTTTGAAGAGTGTGACAAATGGCACGAAGCTGCCGCTCCTCAGCGTCTCAAGCATCTGCGACATCCGCTCGCGGGTCGACAGCGACTCCATTTGAATCTGATGACTGGCGTACATCTCTGCCCTGCGCAGTACCTCGCCCAAGGCGAGCAGAACTTCCCGCATATCGACATCGGGTAACGGTCTTTCAAGATGCAAATCAGGCGGTGCCGCAGACGCTTGCCAAAGCTCCCGTTCGAGGCGGGGCATCGCCTCCAGATCTTCGGCCGCTTTTTTGAAGCGTTCGTACTCCTGCAACCGGCGCACGAGGTTTGCCCGCGGGTCTTCCTCCTCGTCGTCTTGCTCACTGGAGCGCGGCAACAACATGCGCGACTTGATCTCCGCCAGCATCGCTGCCATTAAGAGATATTCCGCTGCCAGCTCAAACTGCATGGCATCCATAAGCTCTACATAGCGCATGTACTGCTCGGTAATTTGCGCGACATCAATGTCCAGAATATCGAGGTTCTGGCGACGGATGAGGTACAGCAATAAGTCCAATGGGCCCTCAAACGCATCGAGGAAAACCTCGAGCGCCTGAGGCGGGATATACAGATCCCTGGGCAGTTCGGTAACGGCTTCGCCGCGCACCATTGCAAAGGGCATTTCACCCTGCTCCGGCCGCAAAGCGGGCGGCGGTGTCACGCCTTCTTCGCTGATCGGGTTGCCTTGCGGTTGGGTGTTTTCTTCGGGGCTGTTCACGAGCTCACTATACCTTCAGGCGGCTTCAAAGTCGCTAATATCGCCCACGCCACGGCGCAAAATCACGGGCACGGTATCAGTGAGGTCAATCACGCTGGTGGCCTCCAAACCGCAGAAGCCGCCATCGATGACGAGGTCAACTTCATGTTCCAGCCGCTCCCGGATATCGTAGGGGTCGGTCATCGGGTAATCGTCACCGGGCAGGATCAACGTGGCACTCATCAAGGGCTCGTCGAGCGCCTCAAGTAGCGCCTGCGGGATGGGGTGATCCGGTACCCGCAAACCGATCGTTTTGCGCTTGGGTTGCACCAGGCGTCTCGGCACCTCGCGGGTCGCCTCAAGCACGAAGGTGTAAGGCCCGGGGGTTGCGTGGCGCAACAGTCGATAAACCACGTTTTCGACTCGAGCATAGGTCCCCAGCTCCGAGAGGTCTCTGCAAACTAAGGTGAAGTTGTGATCCTCCCGCAGTGACCGAATCCGACGAATCCGTTCCATCGCCTTTTTGTCCCCGAGCTGACAACCCAGCGCATAGGCAGAGTCGGTCGGGTACACCACAACGCCGCCGCGCTGGATGATGCTCACTGCCTGCTGAATCAAACGACTTTGTGGTGTTTCGGGATGGATCGCGAAAAACTGGCTCACACAACCTCCCAGATACCACATCCACTGGGCATGTTCGTGACGTCCACACCCAGACCGGCACCATAAGTCGAGTCGCGGTGAAAATCTGAACCCACGGACACTCGCAGGCTGCGATCATTGGCTAACCGCCAAAGCATGTCTTGCTCGCCAGGCTTGGGCCGACCGTTAATGATTTCGACTGCAGCGCCACCCGCGCTGGTAAAGGCATCTATCAGCGCCCGCAGACGGGTCGCCGTCAGGCCATAATGCGCTGGGTGAGCAAGCACTGGCATGCCTTGGGCATCGAGAATAGCTTCGACGGTTTCGTGCAGAGAAGGCCACAACACCAATATGTCGCCCGCCTTGCCTCGACCCAAGAATCGTTTGAAAGCCTCCTCCTCGCTCGCAACGTGACCGGCACCAACCATCCATCTCGCAAAATGTGGACGTCCGATCTGAGCACCGGCCGCCTCTTCAAGCGCACCTGCCATCGCGCCCGGCATGCCGGCCCGCTCCAACTTCTGATCGATTCGCTCGGCACGCTCCCGCCTCGCACCGTCGAGCCGTTTCAGGTGCGCCCGAAAGCCGGGTGCTTCCGGATCGAAGCCCAAACCGATGACGTGGACGCCCACGCGACCCCATTCACAGGAAAGCTCCACACCACTGATGACATCGATGCCTTCTGGCAGGTAATTCCGAACACTCAGGTAACCCGCAATCGTGTCGTGATCGGTAATCGCAAGGCGCTTAACTCCCTCTCGTAGGGCACGATTAACCAGCGCTGCAGGGGCCAGCGCACCATCAGAAGCGGCACTATGTGTGTGGAAGTCGATCAAGGCTATCTCTACACTGCGACCCGGACGGGGTGGTTCGCCACCACAATGGCAGGACATGGAGGCGACGGCGTGGCGAGATTGTCTACCATTGCCACGTCAATAGCGAGCCTAGAGGCCTTTTACCAAACGAGACAATGAAGCAGCTACTCGAATTTATACCGGTGGTACTGTTCATCGGCGTCTATTTCTTGCTGGACGGCGAGACGGTCAGCGTGGGAGCGTGGTTTCACACCTTTGACGGCATCTACAGTGCGACTGCCGTGCTGATGATGAGCACCACTGCCTGTTGGATCATCTCCTCAGTGATGCAGAGAAAAAACGACCGGCGTCTGATGTGGATGACGCTGCTGATTGTCCCCATGGGTGCGGCGACGCTGATTCTGAAAAACCCAATCTTCATCCAGTGGAAGCCCACCGTATTCAACTGGGGGCTGGCCATTGTCGTGCTCGGTTTTCAACTGCTCGGGAAGCAGACACTGATTGAGCGAATCATGGGCAGCCAGATCACACTGCCACGCGCCATATGGGTCCGCATCAATATGCTGTGGTTCGCCAACTTCACGATTGTCGGCGCGGCCAATCTTTACGTTGCCTTTAATTACAGCGAGGCTTTCTGGATGCTCTACAAACTCTACTCTGGTCTAGGCTTCACTGTATTAGCAAGCGTGCTAACCATCGTGGTCGCATTTCCATATTTGAAGGCCGATGAGCTGGATGGAAACTCCCGGCCGGCGGGAGGCCCGCAATGAAATCTCACACCTGCCCGATGATTCGCAACACCTTCCGCGCTTTGATGCTACTGCTGTTGCTACCCTGCGTGAGGGCGTTTGCTCAAGAGACGCAATACATCAGCGATATGGTGCTGGTACCCGTTCGTAGTGGCGCCGGCGCCAATTATCGGATCGTCAACCGCGGGCTCCCATCGGGCACCGCCCTGCTGGTGTTAGATCAAAGTGAAGATGGCGAATGGGCGGAGATCGAGACCCGCGGTGGAACCCGCGGTTGGATTCCGACACAGTACCTACAAAAAGATCCGCCGGCCGGCCTGTTAATCAATGATTTGCGCTTGGAACTGGAGCGAGTCAGGGGCGAGCGGGACCGGGTCGTGAGCCAGCTTAATCAGAGCTCTTCGGAGGCCAGCGAGGCCGATGAGACGATCATTGAGCTCCAGTCGACGCTGGATAGTACGCAAGCCGAACTGACCGAGGTTAAGCGCGTCTCAGCGGCCGCGCTGGATTTGGATCTGCTCAATCAACAGTTGGTGGCAGAGCTTGAGTCAGAACGCTCTGACGCCGATCTTTTGCGACTGGAAAATGTCCGGCTGCGGGAACGCATTGCCAATAATCAAATTCTGGACGGCGCGCTGGCGGTTCTGCTGGGCGTGATTTTGGCAGTCGTGGCTCCCCGGCTTTGGCCCCGGAAAAAACGTCAGGATGGCTGGTCATGAGACAGGAGAATGTCATGAAGAACGATCACAGAAATGTTTGCGGGCGACTGTTGATCGCCATGACGATGATGGCCATGATGCTGATGGTTACGATCAGCTCACGCAGCGAGGACGCGCAAAACCCCAAAGTGCTGATTCAAACCACTGACGGTGATATCACCATCGAATTATTTGCCGACAAGTCGCCGATCACGGTGGAGAATTTTCTGCGCTACGTCGCTGAAGGTCATTACGACGGCACGGTTTTTCACCGGGTGATCCCCAATTTTATGATTCAAGGGGGCGGATTCACGGCGGGGCTGGAAGAAAAAGCGACCCACGAACCGATCGTCAACGAGTCGCGCAATAAACTTCACAACACGCGCGGCACGCTGGCAATGGCACGCACTAGCGACCCCGACTCCGCAACAGCGCAATTTTTTATCAATCAACGTAGCAACCTGCGCCTCGATTGGTCACCCGGCAACGACGGTTACACAGTATTTGGCGAGGTGATAGAAGGAATGCAAGTGGTCGATATCATTGCCTTGTCAGACACCGGCCCGGCGCAGGCGATGACGACGCGCGGCCCCAGCGTATTCCAGGACGTCCCGGTCAAACCGGTCGTGATTACGTCGATGAGCCGCATCACGCCGTGACCAAGCTGAGCATCAATCTGAACAAGATTGCGCTGATCAGAAACTCACGAGATACGCGGCACCCTGACCCTTGCGAGTTTGCTTCGGCGGTCATTGAAGCCGGCGCACACGGGGTCACCGTTCACCCACGCCCCGATCAGCGGCATATTCGCGCAGAGGACTGCGTGCGACTTGGGCAGCTGAACTTTGCGGCGCTGAGCGGCAGTGGAGAAATTGAGCTCAACATCGAGGGCAATCCCTTTGCCGACGCCCAGGCCGCGCCACGAGCAGGTATCAGCGACTATCCTGGCTTTATGGCATTGATCGAATCTGTCCGCCCCGCTCAAGTGACGCTGGTACCCGATGCCAATGACCAGCTGACTTCTGACCACGGTTTCGATGTGCGCAAAGACGGAGACAGGCTGGCGCCGGTGATTGCGCACCTTAAACGCTGGGGGTGCCGGGTCAGTCTGTTCATGGACCCTTCGCCAGCGCAAATCGAGCTGGTTGCCGCCCTTGGCGCTGATCGTATCGAGCTCTATACCGAGACCTACGCCCGCGCCCATGAAGCCGGGGATCACAGCGCGGTGCTCCGTCAGTTTCAAGAAGCCGCGGCAACCGCGTCGGCGGCAGGCCTCGGGATTAACGCCGGCCATGATCTCAATCTTGATAACCTCGCTGACTTTCAGCTTGCTGACTTGCTGGAGGTATCAATTGGGCATGCCTTTACTATCGACGCACTGCGACGGGGCATCCCTGAGGCCATCAAGCGGTATCTGGCGGTGCTGAATACCAGCTAATGCCCGCGACCTACAATACCGTGACAGAACCTCAAAACGATCCGCCCCCCTACCTCGTTCCCCATTCCCGGGAACCGATCCGGCTGCTTTATCGGGACAGCGATGTATTGATCGTCGATAAACCTACTTTGTTACTCAGTGTGCCCGGGCGTCATCCACTGAATCGCGATTGCCTATTGCATCGTCTGGCGCATCGCTACGCCGAGGTGCATGCGGTTCACCGATTGGATCTGGATACCTCAGGGGTCATGGTGATACCCCGACATCGAACAGCACTCTCGGGCCTGGCGCGCCAGTTTCAGGAGCGACGCATCGATAAAACCTATATGGCGAGGGTTGCGGGATCGGTCGAGGATGACGAAGGTGAAGTTGATCTCCCGCTGATTCCCGACTGGCCCAATCGGCCCAAACAGAGAGTGTGTCGGGAGTCAGGCAAACCCGCGCTCACGCGTTGGCGTGTGCTGGAGCGCTGCAACGATAGCTCGCTCATCGAGCTGTCGCCCATCACCGGTCGTTCGCATCAACTCCGCATTCACATGAGTGAAATCGGTCACCCGATTTTGGGTTGTGATTTTTATGCACCAGACGCGGCACTCAGAGCGGCACCAAGACTGATGCTTCATGCCACGCGGTTGCGTTTTCGACACCCGCTGTCAGGTCATTTGCTGACCGCACAATCGCCGCCGCCGGCGCTGTTCGCAGCTCTTTGACCCCCATTCCAGCGCCCCATACAGATGCATTAACATGCGGGCAGTCCTAGCGGAGTCGGCTGTGGTCTCTCTTGACGAGCTCGATGGCGAAAAAGTCATCGTCGCCAAACCCAATCATTCGTCAACCTGGCGCCAGAACCTGTGGTTGTTGGCCGCGTTGGCCGTGCCCTCTTTGGGCGCCGGCATTGGCTTTGCGCTGATGGGAGCCTGGCCGATCCTGCCACTCGCCGGGCTTGAATTGTCGGTACTGGCAGGCGCCCTATATTGGGTAAATTGGAAGCTCGAGTACCGGCACGTTATCCGTCTGACAGACGAGATAGTCACAGTCGATAAAGGTTACTTTGTGCCCAAGCGCAGCTGGCACTTCAGCAGGCCACACTCTGCATTGCGGGTTGTACCGGAGCATCATCACTGGCAAGGACCAGCACTGTCCGTGCACGACAGCATGTCCGAAACCCGGGTTGGCGACTTCCTGAACCGGGAGGAAACGCTACAGCTGCTCAGTCTGTTACGTCAGGAATTGCGTATCAGAACCCACAGCGACGACAGCGCGTTAAAGGTCTGAGGCGATGACCGCACCCCAACACACTGCCGAAGGCCAAAAACAAGCAGAGCAGCAAGGAGAGAAGGTCGGCTTCGTGTCCCTCGGATGCCCCAAAGCCTTAGTCGACTCCGAGCGGATACTGACGCAGCTGCGGCTTGAGGGCTACCAGATCACACCCCATTACAAGGATGCCGGTGTCGTGATCGTGAACACCTGTGGCTTTATTGACGCCGCCAAAGAGGAGAGCCTCGAAGCGATCGGAGAGGCCATCAGGGAAAACGGCCGCGTTTTAGTCACGGGTTGCATGGGCCGAGGGGAGGACGCCGATACGATCCGGGCTCGACACCCAAAAGTCCTTGGCATCAGTGGCCCGGCCGCCTATGAGGAGGTATTGGGCACCGTCCGGGAGGTGCTGCCGCAACATCACCAACCCGATCCGTTGATTGATCTGATTCCAGCCCAAGGCGTCAAGCTGACGCCACGCCACTACGCCTACCTGAAAATCAGCGAAGGCTGTAATCACCGCTGCCGCTTTTGCATTATCCCCAGTATTCGCGGCGACCTCGTTAGCCGTCCCATTGGCTCGGTGATGGACGAGGCGGAGGGCCTGGCGCGTGCGGGCGTTCGCGAGCTACTGGTCGTCTCGCAAGATACCAGCGCCTACGGTGTCGATTTGAAATACCAAACTGATTTTTGGCAAGGCCGACCGCTAAAGAGCAATCTGGAGAGCCTTGCAACGGCTTTATCCGAGCTGGGAATCTGGATTCGCCTGCATTACGTCTACCCATACCCTCATGTCGACGCGTTGATTCCGATGATGGCTGAAGGCAAGTTGCTGCCCTACATCGATATGCCGCTGCAACATGGCGCACCCAGCGTGCTAAAGCGGATGAAGCGGCCAGCCGCCAAAGAAAAAACACTGGATCGTATTACCCAATGGCGAACGATCTGTCCGGAGCTTACCATCCGCTCTACTTTCATCGTCGGATATCCCGGGGAGACTGAATCCGAGTTTGACGAATTGCTCGGGTTCATTGAAGCGGCGCAGTTAGATCGTGTGGGCTGCTTTCAGTATTCGCCGGTGAAGGGTGCCGAGGCCAACTCATTACCTGATCCGGTCCCCGATGAAATCAAAGCGGACCGCTGGGAGCGATTCATGGCGCTGCAACAATCCATCAGCGCCACCAAACTCAAGCAGAAAATTGGTACAACCCAGACGATATTGATCGACTCGATGAACGACGATGGCGCAATCGGTCGTACCTGCGCTGATGCACCCGAGATCGATGGCGTTGTGCATCTGCCGGGCATCACTGAATTTCAGCCTGGCGATTGGGTAGAGGCGGAGATCACTGGTGCCGATGACTATGATCTGTGGGTTTCCTAAGCTGCGCTGACGCAGATGAACATCATTCTTTTGACACCTGATGACTGGTTGGATGACCGCGTCGCCGTGCTTACCGACAGACGGCATCAGCATGTGCGTGGTGTCATCAAAGCGTCGACCGGCGACAGCTTGCGGGTCGGACTCATCGACGGCGAGTGCGGCTCGGGCCGAGTCATCATGAGTAACGACTGTGAGACGCGTCTTGAGATTACGCTGGACCAGCCCGCGCCACCGAGGCATCCCTGCGACATTGTGCTGGCGTTACCGCGACCGAAAATGCTCCGGCGCGTGCTTCGCACAGTTGCCGAAATGGGCGTCGTTAACCTGCATCTCATCCACAGCGCGCGTGTTGAGAAGAGCTTTTGGCAATCGCCGCTGTTGTCTCAGGAGAAAATCCGCGCCGCTCTGCTCGCCGGGCTCGAGCGCTCCGGTGACACGCGCCTGCCGACGGTCAGCTTGCATCATCGGTTCCGGCCGTTCGTAGAGGACCAACTGCCTGAGCTCATCGACAACCGCACCTGTTGCATCGCTCATCCAAACGCCGCAGTCGGGCTGGACGAGCAATCTGGCAAGGCGATCATTATGTTAGGACCCGAGGGCGGATTCGTCCCCTTTGAGGTTGAACTCGCGCAATCGATCGGCGCTTCAACCGTTCACTTGGGACAGCGGATCCTGAGTGTCGATACGGCAGTGACCGCGGCGCTGGCGCGCACTGCTAATCTACAGAGCGCTTGATCACGCACCGGTGCCGACGGCGCAGGCTACGCCAGTGCCCCCCATGCCGCAGTACCCGCCCGGATTTTTGTGCAGATATTGCTGGTGGTAATCCTCGGCGAAGTAAAAAACGGGGGCGGGCAAGATCTCGGTCGTAATCTGCCCATAACCTGCGGCTGACAAACGGGGCTGGAAGGCCGCCTTACTCTCAGCGGCAGCATCTCGCTGGCTGTCGTAAAAGTAGTAGATACCTGAACGGTACTGTGTTCCCAAGTCATTACCCTGCCGCATCCCCTGCGTGGGGTCGTGATTCTCCCAAAATGCCCTCAAGAGCGCGGCATAGGTGACCGCTCGCGGATCGAAGACGACCTTGACCACCTCGTTATGTCCGGTCTGACCGGTACAGACCTCCTGATACGTGGGATTCGGAGTAAAGCCCGCGGCATAGCCTACCGCTGTGGTCTGCACACCCTCGATCTGCCAAAACAACCGCTCGATACCCCAAAAGCAGCCCATGCCGAACAGCGCCTCCTGCAAATGGCCCTCATAGGGTGGCATGAGCGGCGTTCCTAGCACCGCATGGCGGTCCACAATGGACAAGGGCTCCGCCCTTCCGGGTAGGGCCGTCGCCGCATCTGGCAACGCTTGTTTGTTACGAATATCGATCCAACCCATGGTTTTTCCTCAAAAAACTGGCCTTGTGGCAACAAAGTACATGTTTTTGTAATAATAGCCGGCTATTTTGACGACTAACAGTAATAACCGCCCGGGAAATGAGGTCACACATCAGTGGCCGCTCGATGGGAAAACCTGACATAGCAGGTGGCGGTAGGAGGTAAAACATGACACAGGACAAACGAGACACTTTCAACGCAGGTGACTTCTCCAGCCGCAAGCTGATCGACATTGTCACAGGCGATCAGGGCAATGACCGCGTGACCCTCGATGAGGAGGCGCTCAACGCAGTCGTCTCCGAACTGACCAGCAGACGCCATTATCTGCGCGAGTTGCGCGACCGCGGCCTGCTCGCGCCCCGCGCCTCCTAGGGGACCCCCATCACTCAGGAACTCGATCGCCCTCGGTCAGGTGACGTTGTAGCGTTCCTGAAAAAAATCAAAGCGATTCAAACCGTCACGCGACACCAAGCCAGGCTGGTCTTTGCACTGGATGCCACCGCTAGCCGAGAGCCCAGCTGGGAGCAGGCGCGGGCTCTGCACGGAGAACTCTTTAGCGCAGCAGCCACGACCACCTCACTCGCGGTGCAACTTTGCTACTACCGGGGCATGGCCGAGTTCAAAGCCTCCGAGTGGCTGACCTCTGCCGGCGCGTTGCTGGACTGCATGAGCGGGGTGAGCTGCATGGCGGGCATGACTCAGATCGGTCGCGTCATGCGTCATGCACTTGACGCCGGGTCACCTGCGCACCCCATCCGTGCAGTCATATTTGTCGGCGACGCCTGCGAAGAGACCCCTGATGCACTACTTGCCCTCGCCGGACAATGTGGGCTTAAAAAAATACCTCTGTTTCTCTTTCAGGAGGGCAACGATCCAGGCACCCGCTCGGTTTTTCAACAGATGGCCATGCTCAGTGGGGGTGCCAGCGTGCCCTTTGATGCCGACAGTGCCCAGCACTTGCGGCAGCTACTCGGGGCAGTGGCGCGGTATGCGCGCGGGGGTATTAAAGCGCTTCGAGACGCCAACACCAGCGGTGACCGATTACTGCTCGAGCAACTCGAAAAGGGACCGTAGCCGGGCGTCAAAAACGATATCATAGCGCCAACGCCCTACCTTCAACGGAGTCATCGCCACCGTGCCCAGAATCATTCTACTGATCGCGATCATTGTGACGCTGACCATTCTGATTCGCCGTGCGCAGCGACAGCCTCCTCACAAACGCCGCGGTGCCTACCTGCAAATCATTCTCGGCAGCGCGGTCATCGGGGTCATTATCCTGACGCTCATGGGGAAAATGCATTGGGTCGGCGCGGCACTGACGGGACTACTGGTACTGGCGCGGCAAATGCTGCCCTTGCTGATTCGTTTTCTTCCCATGTTGGGCAGCCTGCGCAGTCAGCCCGCAAGTGGCGGCAGCAAACAATCCGAGGTCTCTACTCGTATTTTGCGCATGACCCTCGATCATGACAGCGGTGATCTCACGGGCGAAGTGCTGGAGGGCCCATACAAAGACTGGTTATTGGACCAACTTGACCGGTCACAACTGGACGAGCTGATGGCCTTTTGCCAGCAGGAAGATTCGGATTCGGCACAGCTCCTGGCGGGTTACCTTGAGCAACGCTTTCCTGGGGCGCAGGGTCAAGAAGATAGAGGCGAAGCCCATGCTCCGGGGTCGACGTCGGAATTAACCCGCTCTGAAGCCCTAGCCGTATTGGGCCTTGGCGAGGATGCAAGTCAGGAAGATATTGTCGCAGCGCATCGCACGCTGATCCAGAAATTGCACCCTGACCGGGGCGGCAATGACTATCTCGCTGCCAAAATCAATGAAGCCAAAGATTTTCTGCTCGATTGAGCCTGTCGGGCAGGCCATTGGCCAATATGGCGACACCACACGTATAACCACGAACGCTGACATGGAGCGGTAGTCGATATGAGCGGCACTTTTGTCATCCGCAACCAACTGGGCCATTACTGGGGTAAATCCGGCGAATGGGTATCGGGGAGCCGCGCCGCCCAAGTGGCTTGCTGGGTGCATCGCGACGAAGCGGTTAACACGCTTTTTGAGCTGGGGTCCAAAGATACCGCCTTGAGAGGCGAGATCTTTGAGGCAGAAGCCGACAATGCCCAACCGAAAAACTTGGAAATCAGCGAACACCCGCTGCCCAAGACCGATGAAGTGCAGCAGAACGAATCGGCTCCGGCACTTGAAACGGAGGCCGAGGATCCCCATGACTAGTCATCCAAGACACTATGACGTGGAGCGTCGTCTATGAGAATTCTGTTGTTCCTCGCAACCAACCTCGCGGTGCTGGTGCTGGTGAGCATTGTTTTCAGCTTGCTCGGCTTTGAGGGCATTCTGGCCAACAACGGCGTGGATCTGGACCTTGGCAATCTATTGGTCTTCTGCGCGATATTTGGCATGTGCGGCTCGGTCATATCGCTGCTGATGTCCAAGTTCATGGCAAAACGCGGAACGGGCACCCAAATTATCGAGACGCCCCGTAACCGCGACGAACAGTGGCTGATGGAAACCGTGCAATCGCTGGCGAGCTCAGCGGGCATTGGCATGCCCGAAGTCGGCATTTTCCCTTCAGATGCGGCTAACGCGTTTGCCACCGGCTGGAACCGTAATAAGGCGCTGGTGGCGGTGAGCACAGGCCTGTTGCGCCGTTTCGACGAGCGCGAGGTGCGCGCCGTGCTGGCCCATGAAATCGGACACGTCGCCAACGGGGATATGATCACCCTCACCCTGATTCAAGGTGTCGTGAACACCTTCGTCATGTTTTTCGCCAGGATTATTGGTCACACCGTCGACCGTGTGGTGTTCAAGACCGAGCGAGGCCACGGCATCGGCTTCTGGGTCGTCACAATCGTGGCCGAGGTCGTGCTGGGCATTCTCGCGAGCACAATCGTGATGTGGTTCTCGCGATATCGTGAGTACCGCGCCGACGCAGCTGGCGCACGACTGGCGGGCAGCGACGGCATGATCGCAGCGCTACAGCGGCTCAAAGCCGAGCAGGGTCTACCTGCTGACCTGCCCGGCGAACTGACGGCCTTCGGCATCCGCCCTGGCGCGGGCTCGGGACTCGCCAACCTGCTTCGGTCTCACCCACCCCTCGATGACCGCATCATAGCCCTGCAGAACGCATGATTAGATCAGCCCTGATGAGCGTCTGCGTGACCGCGGCGGCACTGCTGTGTGGCGCGCTGGTACAGGCTGCCGACCCATCGGCGGATTACCTCAGTTTTTCGACCGATGACGAGGCCAACACGACCGAGGTTTTCCAGAAGGCCAGTCCGGCAGTGGTATTTGTGACGTCCACTGAGCTCCGGCGGCAGCGCTTTACCCGCAACGTGATGGAAATACCCCGGGGCGCCGGCTCAGGCTTCATCTGGGATGCTGAATCCGGATTGGTGGTGACCAACTACCACGTCGTGGCCGGCGCGGACCGACTCACCATTACGCTGGAAGATGAGGCGTCATTTCAGGCCGAAGTCGTGGGCTTAGCACCGGAGCGCGATCTGGCGGTGTTACGTATGATTGAACCTCCAGGCAACCTAATTGAGCTGCCTGTCGGCGATTCTTCAGAGCTGTCGGTAGGGCGTAAAGTCATGGCAATCGGCAACCCTTTTGGTCTGGATACCACGTTGACTGTCGGCGTGGTGAGTGCGCTGGATCGAGAGATTCGGTCGCCGAGTAACCGCACCATCCGCGGCGTGATTCAAACCGATGCCGCGATCAATCCCGGGAATTCAGGCGGTCCGCTACTCAACTCATTGGGCCAGCTGGTGGGTGTGAATACCGCCATTTACTCGCCAAGTGGCGGCAGCGCGGGTATTGGCTTTGCCATTCCGGTCAACACTGTCAGCGAGGTCGTGCCCCAGCTAATCGCCTTTGGCAAAATCATGCGGCCAGTGCTCGGCGTTGAGCTGGCATCAGACCGCTGGCTGCGGCGTTACCGCGTTGAGGGTGTCCCCATTGTCCGCACCTATCGCGGCTTTCCCGCCGAGAACGCCGGCATGGTCGGTGCACGCCGTGGATCGCGGGGCGAAATCATTTTAGGCGACGTCATCACAGCCATCGACGGTGAGCGAGTCGCCAACAATGACGAGTTTCTCTCCGCGATGGAGCGACACCGCGTGGGCGACACCATTGAAATCGTCACGACGCGCGAGGGGCAAGAGCGACGCTTTAGCGTCGAACTCTCCGAGGTTCAGTAACGATGGGCTAGCGGCTGGTCGGCCAGCTCGCAGGGTCCAACGACTCTTCAGGTAGCGCATCGCAACTAAAGTGCAGCTCACCGCCCTGCGCAAGCTGACCCTCAAAGTGCCGCAGCAGCGACAGCCCGACCGGATACAGTGCCCACAGCGCGAGCAAATTGGTTAGCGCAAGAAGCGCCATAGTGAGATCGGCAAAGCCGAAGACGGTGCCGAGGTCTTGCACCGAAGCCCAGGCGATCATGGCCAATACACTCAGCCGGAAAACAAGGATGGCTTTGGGACCGAGCTTCTCAAAGTACGCGATGCTGTTCTCGCCCAGAAAGCTGTTATAGGCGATCGTTGTCGTCGCAAACAGTACCAGCGCGATGCTGACAAGGGGTTCACCCAAGGGCCCCAGATGTTCGGCAACCGCCATCTGTGTAAGTACGACGCCCTGGGTATTAGCAGGATCCGCCCCGTATACCGACGACATCAGGATAATTAACGCGGTGGCCGTGCACAAAATAATGGTGTCGATAAAAACACTCAGCGACTGCACCAGTCCCTGCGACATGGGGTGAGGCACATCGGCTGCAGCAGCGACATTAGGCACGGTGCCGAGACCAGCCTCATTCGAGAACAGGCCGCGTCGCGCCCCCTGAGCAATCGCCGCGGCCACACCACCACCGACAGCCTGCTCCAAGCCAAAAGCGGAGGAAAATATCAGCGCCAACGCGCTCGGTATTTGCGTCATGTTGAGGGCCAGCACGACCAAAGCCACCGCGAGGTACCCCAGGACCATCAGCGGCACAACCACCTCGGACACCAGCGCCAACCGGCGAATGCCACCAAAGAGAATGATCGCCATAACTGCCGTCATCACCACACCGCTGACCACTGCGGGCACGCCAAAAGCGGATTCAATGGATGTGGTCACCACATAGCTTTGCACAGCGTTAAAGCCGACCCCGACTGTGACCAATAGCAGTACGCTGTACACGACGGGGAGCCAACGCCAGCCCAACCCATATCGCATGACATAGGCGGGCCCACCCCGAAAGGTCTCATCACCATGGCGGCGCTTGTACAGCTGAGCCAAGGCACATTCGAACAGGCTGGTGGCCATGCCTAACAGCGCAATCAGCCACATCCAAAACAAAGCGCCTGGCCCCCCCAAGGTAATCGCTACCGCAACGCCGGCAATATTGCCCCCGCCGACACGGCCCGCCACGCTCACGGCCAATGCCTGAAAACTCGATATGCCCCGATCAGAACCGCGCCATTCGATTTGTGACAGCACCGCAAAAGTGCGGCGGAACAACCTGATCTGAACCCCTCGTGATCCCACGGTGTAACGCAGGCCCACGAGCAACAGTGCGCCAATCAAGACATAGGACCAAAGCCAATCCGTTACAACGGTGAGCATGGTGTTAGAGCAAACCCGTAATCAGGATAACCGCCACCGCCGGCACAACGACAAAGCGCGTCAAGCCTCGCCACAGTCCGTACCAGCGTGCGTCGTCTTGAAGCTCGGCGGCGCTGTGATCTGAATGCATAAACCAGCCGGTGAACAGCGCCACCAACAAGCCCGCCATAGGGAGAAAGAGTTTGTCATAGAGGGCCTCTGTTAACTCATTAAAGTTCATGCCCAACAATCGGTAGTCTTCCCAGATGTTATAGCTCAATACCGAGATGACGCTGAGGCTCGTCACTGATCCCACAACCAAAATCGTGCTGCGCTGCCGCGAGATCTGAAGCCGCTCTTTGGTCCAACTGGTAACGCTCTCTAGCAACCCGACCATGGAGGTGACGCCGGCGACACCGAGCATGACAAAGAACAGGACGGCAAACACCGACCCCCCCGGCATTTGCGAGAAGGCGACGGGCAACGTCTGGAATATCAAGCCAGGACCACTGGTCATATCGAGGCCAAAGTGAAACACAGCGGGGAACACGACAAATCCTGCCAAGAGTGCAATCAGCGTATCAGCCAGGACAATCGTACCGGCGCCCCTGGCGATCGAAAAATCGTTGGGAAGGTAGGCTCCGTAAGTCATCATCCCTCCCATACCCACACCGATGGAAAAAAAGGCTTGCCCTACCGCGGCCAGAAACGTGGCGCCACTGACCTTGCTGAAATCCGGGGTAAACAACCATTCCAGCGTCTCGATAAAGCCACCGGCAAAGTAGTTGTAAACACTGAGACCAACGAGGAGCGACAACATCAGCGGCATCATGATTGTAACGGCCCGCTCTATCCCCGCTGTCACGCCGGCATAGATGATCGTGCCGACCAGTATGTTGCCCACCAATGTCCAAAGCACCATCGATTGATTGTCGGCCAACAGTCCCGAAAAGGTCGCCTCGGCGGCAGCGGCATCAAAATCTGCGAAGCCGGTTAACAGGGCTCGCGCCAGATACCACAACACCCAGCCCACCACCACGGCATACGTGATAGCGATGGTATAGGCGGTCAGCACCCCCAATCCGCCGACACCTCGCCAGTGGCGGCTCTGTCCCGATTCTCGGGCGACAACCTCCATCGAGGTGGGTGGGCTGCCCCCGCCACGTCGACCGACAAGCAACTCTGCCATCAGGCAAGGGATCCCAATCGCGACAGCGCAGAGCAAATAGATCAGCACAAAGGCACTGCCGCCGTTCTCGCCCGTCACATAAGGGAAGCGCCAGATGTTACCGAGACCCACTGCAAAGCCCACCGACGCCATAATGAACGCAAAGCGGCTTGACCAGACTGCATTTCCTGTAGACGCCATGAATTGCTCTCCTGCATGTAGTGCCTCAGGAGCGAGCGCTCTCCCCAGACGAGTCGTTTCTTATTCATTGTCCGCTTTTTGCCACAGCGCGGCGTCAACAGCAATGAGCGCAACGTTATAGCTGCCCCTGCACGAGCACATCAAAACCCTCTGCTGTCGGGGTTGCTAGCATGGCAACGGCTCGCCGGAAGCTCTCGTCCCGCGCCGTCGGGCCGGTCGCGCGCAACGCGACCTCATAGGATTGGGAGGATACGGTCACACCGCCCTCGAGCTGAAGCGCTCCCTGCTCGGTCTGTAGCGCGGCACTCATGGCGCCGGCCGCGTCTGACCGAGGGCTCACCGTCAGTCGGTAGGTGCCCAGCGGGATGTTGCCGCTGCGCGCTGTCCACACCGCATCTTGAACCTTGATCACGCCCTGAGCACGCGCAACATGGTTTTTAGAAAACTCGAGGGTGGCAAACTGACCCGACACAGTGCCGCCAAGATAGAGAGGGAAAAATTGCCCCAGCATGCGCGTATCAAACTGTAACCGGGTGTCCGTCAGCAACCAGTCCCCGGTCAGCCCCAGGCCCACACGAGTCTGCAATTGCTGGTTACTCCACTCTGATTGCAGCATCACGGGCGTGCTCCAGAGAGCACGCCAGGGTTGTATCTGCCAGCTCACGCGGCCCAATAACAGCGGCTTACCCTCTACGATCACCCAACCGCGAGCGGCGTCGCCAGACCATAACGTTCCGGTCAAACCCGTTAACGTCACACTTGGCGGCAACACCCAGGTCAGCAAGCGAGCAGGGATTTGCGACAGCAACAACAGTAGCAACACCACGGCGGCGAGACTGCGCTGGCGATGCATGATCCACTGCACCGATCAGTTACCGGCGATGCGCAACGTGGCGTTGACGCCCCCGCTGCGCCCTGCAGAGCTGATCGATGCTTCCTTCACCACCAATCCGGCGCTGCCTTCAATCTGCTCCAGAAACTGCAGCAAACCGTCAAACGCAACGTCTTCGAAGCGCAGCTGAACCTCACCGCGGCTGTTAGGTTGCAGCCGCTTAACCGTTAAGCCATGAGTCTCGCTCGCCTGGCTAAGTGTGCGCGTCAGGTTGACCTGCCCGTCTCCGCCGCCCTCGCGCAGTACCGCCAACTGCTCAACTTTTAGGTCGACTCTATGAAGTTTTTGCGCCAACGCCTGATTGCCATCCACGAGGCGTTCGCGCCGGCCGTCCAGCTCAATAAAAATCAGGAAGACAAAGGCCCACAATCCCACTGCCGCACCGAGAATCATCAGCGCGACCTGATCACGGGCCGAAAGCGATTCAAACCACTGTCTGACCATTAGATTTCCACCCTGAGTCGCGCCATCACACCGTCTTGTCGCGCGTTGGAGTTTTCGAGCTCTGCAGAGAGGGAACGCGTGACCAATTGATCCCGCAGCTTCTCTACTGACTGAAAATCCGGTGCAGAGAGGTTAATCCGTGCGTCACGACCGCCACTGAAGTTCACCGACGTGAGCGCCACACCCTCAACTGCGGCCGCCGCACTGAGGATTTCAACCAGTACCGGGGTGAAAGCACGGGTTTGCGCGCCCGCGCCAAATTCTGCCAACTGGCGATTCAGTTGCTTTTCAACGTCGACAACCTGTCCCCGGGGGTTGATGCGCCGATAACTCTCTTGAATAGCCTGCCGCAGCCGCAAATCCTCTGCTTTCAACATCTCATAGTCTGCCACCGAAACAGCGGTTTTCAGGGATACCGCGATCGCTAAAACAATCGCGACCCGCTGCCAGACATGCCACCAGCGCTTGAACGGTAGCTGCGGCGCAAACGCACCTTGCCGAAGATCTGGACCCAGTGAGCCTGCATCGGCCAACAGTAGCGCCTCGGACAATCCACCCTGACGCCACTGCACCAAGGGTTGGATCGGCTCGGGCACCATCGACATTGCCGACTCTTGATCTTGTCCGTAGGCAATCACGACCGAGAGCGTCTGCAAACTAATGAGCAGCGCAGATAGTAACGCCAGATCAATACGCGCACCTTCTGCCTCGCCCCATCGCACCAGCGCGCCGCCCGCCTCAAAGACAACCGTGCACTGGCCAGGTGACCACGGCAGGCACAAAGCCTCTGATACCCACGGTGTCTCCCTCAAGGCCTCGGGCAAGCTGTCCTGCCACGCCTGCATGACAGAGCGCTGCACTATGGCAACGGCATGCAAATCGTCATTTAGGGGGCTGTGTGCAAAATGGAGCGACGCAACGTCCTCCACCAGCGACTCTTCGAGCATAAATGGCAACGCCTGCCCCAAATGCTTGATCTCCTCGGGAGCGACGGCAACAGTCAGGCTTCGCACCGCGTCCGAGGGCAGTGCCAGACAGGTCTGCTCGGGCAAGCTCAGTGACTCGGCGTCCAGCTGTTTCGGCGCACGGCCCGGCCGCAACAGGAAGCCCTGCCCCTCTTGCCAACGCACAATATTGAGATGCTGGGTACTCATGAGTGAGAACGGGACAGAACGGTCACAGGCCGGATCTTGAGCGAATTCGCCATCATAGCTCGCCCTCAGAGCGAAAAACAGCAACCGCTCCTTCTGGGGTACGATGAAACACCGTGAACAGATGCCGCTCACGCTCGGCGAGTTCTACTGATGCGTCCAGTAAAAACCAATCACTTCGCACATCCAGCAATGGCTGCAGCTCAGTGAGATCTTGCCCCTCGAAAACCGAATCACTGAGCAAATCTTCTACCTGAGTAATGTCGCCCTCCCGGCGCAGCGCATCGAGTCGCTCTGCTTCCATCGCGGGGAGCGGTGACAGCTGATCATCGCCATTCAGTGTCTGCAATACAGCAAGCGGACAGGTCAGGATATTGAGGCGACTCGATGCGACGGGCCAGACGGTGACCAGCGGTGCCAATGCGTCATAAACCGTCGCCGTCATACCCTGTACTGCCCGCAATTCACTGACGCTCGCCAGAGGCTGGTTGGCTGGCAAGTAAGGAAATGACGCATAGCGGTAGTCAGGCCCCTCGGCGCCTTCGAGCCGACGATCCGTATCGGCATCAATAAAATCGGTAATACGCTCGGTTAATACCATCGCGTCATCCAATGACAAAGAGGCATCGCCCAGCGCCTGCAGCAGACGGATCAGTAGCTTCTGTGTCACCGACCAGCGTTTTTCGGCATCGTTGCTGTTGACCGTTGCGGGGGCGACAGGCTCTGCAGGAGCATCGACTGCATCATCGGCCTCATTCTCGGCCTCTACCCCTTCGTCCTTGTTTGCGCTGTTCGTCGGGGCCTCGATCAGTCCGTTCAGATTAAGACGCCCCTGAAGATCCTCTAGCCCGCCGGTCATCCAGCCACCCGCGTCAAGCGGATACGGCGTCGGCGGTTGGGCCCACATTTCGCCGAGATGATCGGCTGGACTCTCGGCCTCCGCATCGATACGGGTGTCCCGCTGTAGAGCAATTTGTGCGAGCCCCTCAGCGCCTATGAGATAGGACCAGGTTTGCTCTGAGAACAACTGGTGAGTGCCTCGCTGTAGCGTCAGGGTAAAGTCACGTTGCAACCCAACCATCAGTGCGGCCACCAGCGCAAACACCAGCATGGCCACGACCAGCGCCGCGCCTTGTTGGCCCCGGGGGGGATCAGTGGCCCGGTAGGACATATACTCGCCTCACCTCGCCCAATCCAGAGATATCTAAAACCACCTCCACTGCCACGGGCGGCGTTGGCGGCACACCCGGCTGAGACAAATCGGCTATCCAGTTTTCCTGCCAATTGCGCCGGTCAATCACATCGTCTCGGTCGCTTTCTATCATTCCCAGTGCAGGTAAAAAACGCACTTCAAAACGCGTCACCTCATCGAGGATCAGCGTCTCGATGGCTTCTGTCCCAGCGGTGCGATCCAGTACCGGGTAATAACCCCGCCACAATTGATCGTCCTCCAGCCACCAGTGAACTCGCTGCAGGCCACTGCGGGGCGCCGAGGTCGAGTTGTGCCAGCCGGCACGCGTCAACGACAACATGTTCCGCGCCAGTTCACCGCCGCTTAGTGCCGGGGCAAGCTGGCCGAACTCATCGATAACAGGGCGGTTTACCGTTTGACGCAGATCGCCGGATAACAGCCCCAACGTCTGGTGAATCTCATAGGATCGGCCCGACGCACCGCGCAGACTCTCAGCCCCTGATACCGCGGCCGATAAACCGCTATACGCCACAACCGCCACCAACGCAGTAATGGCCATGGCAATCAACACTTCGACCAAGGTAAATCCCTTGGATGGTCTATTAGCGCGCATTGTCAGCGCGCTCCTGTGCAAGATAACCATCGAGGGTGTGAACGGGATTTGCGCGCCCATCCTCCTGATCAGAAACGATGATCTCGTAGCGGTAAAATCCCGGTATCTGCGTCTCCGTGCCTTCACTCCACCAAAACCAGCTACGATCGGCGAGCTCTTCACTGCCGCTCACCACACCGGTCTGCAGAGTGCCGTTTGCACCCAGCACCAGGCGCAATTCTGCCAATCGATTTGCGGCCACCCATTGGGCGTGGGAACGATCTTCCAAATAGCGTAAGCCATCAATTTGTTGCGACAAGGTCAGCAACAGGGCCGGAAGCGCCACTGCGACCACAGCCAGCGCCACCATCACCTCGACCAACGTAAACCCCGGTACCTGCCGCCTCATGTCAGTCGAGGTCCTCGGAAACGCCTCTCGGTAGCGTTGTCATGCGACCCAGAAGATCCCATTCCAACCGATACACCACATCACCGGTGCGAATATCTCGCCACTCGAGTGCGCCGGGCGTCATCTCTCCGCCCGCCCAAGCGATAATCTGTGGCGGCATATTGAGTTCGGGGTCGTAAGGTTGAAGCTCGATATCCGGCTGCCCCTCCAGAGTCAGCTGCAGCTCGTATCCCTCAGCCAGCGGCAACGGCGCCAATACCTCTGTGCTGCTCCGGGGCAAGGCCCACCCCTGATCGTATCGCCGCAACCAAATGCCCTGATATATCTCGACGCTCATCGCGTCATCTCGGCCAAGTAGTAGCCCATGGTCGGCGCCCGACATCCCGGCCTCTGCGCTGGCGAAGGCCAAAAGGCCGGAGACGTGTCGCACTTCACTCTCCAACGCAAGATCGGCGCCACCGCGACCGACATTCAAACTGACAACGCCCGTCAGCAAGACAATGACGAACACCGCGACCAGCAGTTCAATCAGGCTAAAACCGCGCGCCCGCCAATACTGTGATTTCCGATGACGCCCGATAATGATCGAGCTTTTATCAGGCGTCCGTCTCGTTCCAGTTGCCAATATCGGCATTCTGACCCTCTCCGCCCGGGAGCCCATCGGCACCCAGAGAATAAATGTCGACCTCTCGGTACTCACCCGGTGACAGGTACAGATACGGCCGACCCCATGGGTCCATCGGCATTTCTGCCAGGTAGCCACCCTGCTTGAAGTTGCGCGGCTCCGGTTCTAGCGTGCTGGGGGAAATCAACGCTTCGAGGCCCTGCTCCGTTGTCGGATAGACATAATTGTCCAGTCGATAGATTTTCAGCGCCGTTTCGATCGATTTGAAATCAGCCTGCACCTTTTGAATGCGGGCATCGTCAGCACTATTGAGTACTGTAGGCGCGACGACACTGATCAGCAGACCCATGATGACCAACACCACCAAGATCTCGATCAGGGAAAAACCGTTGTGTTTACTCATGGCTTATCACCTCACCATCGTATTCAAGTCAAAAATGGGCAACAGGATGGCGAGCACGATAGTCAGCACTAACCCCCCCATGAACACCACCATGGCGGGCTCAAAGAGTCCCATGATAGTACCCAATGTCATCTCCAGCTCACGCTCCTGATTGGTCGCAGATCGCTCGAGCATGGTTTCGAGGTCGCCGCTGGACTCGCCTGAGGCCACCATGTGAACCATCATGGGTGGAAAAAACACCTCTTGGGACATCGCGCGACTAAGGCTAGACCCCTCTTGTACCGCCACCGAAACCTTGTTGCTAGCCTCGCGCAGCACCAGATTGGTCATGACCGATCCGGCGATTCGAAGCGCGTGGATCAGCGGCACACCGGATGCCATCAAGATGCTTAGCGTCGAGGCGAAGCGCGCGCTGTCGAGGGCAATCAGCACGCCACGTAAGCCCGGTATACGAAGCAGAAAATGGTGCCAGCGTTTTTTTCGACCCGGATGCTGCAGCGCCCGGCCACTGGCCCACATGATACCGACCAGAGCGAGCAGAGATATCAGTGCGTAATCGCGCATGAAATCACTGACCCAGATGAGTCCCACCGTCAGTGGCGGCAGCGCTTTTTTGGTATGCGCGAAGATACCGATCAATTCGGGCACGACGAAGATCATGAGTGCCGTCACTACCGCGAACGCCACAGCGATCAACACAAACGGATAAATGAGCGCCATTTGGAGTTTTTGGGCCGTGTGCTGTCGTGTCTCTGTATAGTGCGCCAACTGCTCCAGCACCGGAGCCAGTTGCCCGGCCTCCTCTCCCGCATTCACCATCGCCCGATACATCTCGCCAAAGGCCTGTGGGAACTGATTCAGCGCGTGGGCGAGGGTGTGACCCTCCGCAACCTTGGAGCGTACCTGCAACATCATGGATTTAATCGAGGATTTCCGGCTTTGGTCCGCCACCGCCTGTAGACACTCATCCAGCGGCAGCGCCGAAGCAATAAGCGTGGCAAGTTGACGCGTCACCAGTGCCAGATCGCCAGCCCCGAGACGCTTACTGAATAAGCGGAATCGACCGCTGTCGCTCGCGCGCAAAGACTCTGCCGCCTCGGCGACTTCCACGGGCCGAAGGTGTCGTTGCCGAAGTGTTCCCCGAACCTGACGGTCGGAGTCACCCTCCAACACACCTTTGACCAACTTGCCCTCAGAATTGAGCGCTTTGTAACGAAAGGCAGTCATGGGTCAGTTGACGGCAGTGACGCGCAACACTTCTTCAAGGCTGGTCTCACCACTCAGGATACGGCGCCGACCGTCAGCATCAATGCCCGGCGAGTGCTGACGGGCGATTTTCAAAAGTGATTGCTCGCCCTCTCCGCTGTGGATCGCCTCCCTCAAGTCCTCACCGATTTCAATCAATTCGTAAATACCGGTGCGGCCGCGATAGCCAGTCATATTGCAGCGCTCGCACCCGCGCGCGCGATACAGCTGGATGCTCTCGCCCATGACACCCAGACGTTCACACTCAGCGTCACTGGGCTCATAGGCTTCACGGCACTCCAGACACAACAGACGCACCAACCGCTGTGCCATGACGGCAAGCAAGCTGGAGGACAGCAGGAACGGCTCAACCCCCATGTCCTGCAAACGCGTCACCGCGCCAATCGCAGTATTGGTATGCAAGGTCGACAACACCAGGTGGCCGGTCAGCGATGCCTGAATGGCGATCTCAGCGGTCTCCAGGTCACGGATTTCTCCCACCATGACCACGTCGGGGTCCTGTCGGAGAATCGCTCTCAATCCCCTGGCAAAGGTCATGTCGACCTTTGGATTTACCTGAGTCTGTCCCACGCCCGGCAACATGTACTCCACCGGGTCCTCAATGGTCAGGATATTCCGCGAGCTATCGTTAATACTCGACAAGCCTGCGTATAACGTGGTCGTTTTGCCTGAACCCGTCGGGCCGGTAACCAAAATAATGCCATGCGGGCTCGACAAGGCGTCTCGGTAACGCCCATCCACCCGCTCGTTCATTCGTAGCTCGCTCAAATTCAGCTTTCCCGATTGCTTATCCAGCAGCCGCAACACTACCCGCTCTCCGTAAGCGGAGGGAATGGTAGCCATGCGAATGTCGATACCGTGTCCGGCAATACGAACCGAAATACGCCCGTCCTGCGGGACACGCTTTTCGGCAATATCGAGCTTGGCCATTACTTTCAGGCGTGACACCAGCAGTGGCGCAAGCATGCGCTTGGGTGATAACACCTCGGTGAGCACGCCATCGATCCGATAGCGCACGCTCAATCGTTCTTCGAAAGTTTCGATGTGGATATCAGAGGCCTGTTCCTTGACTGCTTGCGAGAGAATCGCGTTGATCAATCGGATAATGGGGGCATCATCCTCGGCATCCATCAGATCACCCACATCGGGCAATTCCTCGACCAGCCGTGACAGATCAATGTCCGACGACAAGTCCTCTACCATCTGAGCTGCCTCGTTTTGAGACCGTTGATAGGCAACCGTCAAACGCTGCCGAAATACCTCATCCGTCAGTGGTTCCAGCGCGAACACTTCGCCCGCGTGACGCCGCACCTCAAGCAAGACATCTGTGGCAAGAGGGGGCACGTGATACAGGGTCAGTGATGAGCCGGATCGCTCCAGCAGCACGCTGCGGCTCTGAGCAAATGCAAAGGGTAAACCGGACGAAGAGGTGGAGGATGCGATGTCCGGGGCAACTGGAGGAACCAGTGAGGATTCAGTCATAGCTGATCAATCCTCCGCTGTTGCCTCAGCGGGCGCCTCAGGTAGCTGCTGAATCTGTTCTTCCCAAGTCGGCAATACAGGCAGACTTCCATCATCGAGAAACATCAGACCCCGCTCGCGGCGCTCAATTTGCTCTTCACGAATGTACCGGTACTTCTCGGCGGTGGCGCCCGCCAGATCCTCATCGTCACGAATAATGGTCGGCCGAATAAAGACCAGCAGATTGGACTTGGTGACCGTCACAACATCATTACGGAACAGCCTGCCCAGCAGCGGTATATCGGAAAGAAACGGTACGCCTTGAGTCGAGTCCTGAACGTCGTCCTTTACCAATCCGCCCAGCACCACGATGTCATTATCATTGGCCAACACCATGGTCTCAATTTTGCGTTCGTTGGTGATTACATCAGAGGCCAATCGGCTGGGCGCGATGCTTGACACCTCCTGCACAATATCGAGCACCACGGCGTCACCCTCGTTGATCTGGGGCGTCACCCTGAGCGTCACACCGACGTTCTGGCGCTCGATGGTTTGAAAGGGGTTTTGCGCCCCGTTGCCTGTCCCCGTGTTGGTGTAAGAGCCTGTCAAAAACGGCACTTGCTGACCGACCGTGATGTAGGCTTCCTCGTTATCAAGGGTGAGTAAACTGGGCGTGGACAGGATGTTGGCGTTACCCTGAGTCTCCAGTGCGTTGAGGATCACCGTCATCGTGAGATCCTCGTCCACCACACCCCACCCTACCGTCGTGCCCGGCACCTGCGACAACGCACCTGCGACCGCACGGGTACCAATGTTTTCAGAGCCATCGTCGGGCAGCAGAGCGTCGGCAATGGCTTGATTTTGCTGACGCTGCGCCTCGCTCGCGCTCATATTGCTGCCAAACATGCCGCTATCATTAGAGAACAACCACTGCAGGCCCAATTCCTGGCCTTCGGTCATTTCCATCTCTACGATGATGGCCTCTATCAGTACCTGGGCACGGCGGATATCCAGCCGTGCGATCACGGCCTCCAAGGCCGCCATCTCGTCGGTGTCAGCAGTAATAATCAGACTATTAGTGCCCTCGTCAGCCTCAATGGTCGAATCGCCATTGCCCTGACGTCGATTATTACCGCCTTCCTCCAGCCTTGAGATATTCTGCACGACACGCGTGAGTACCTCTGCCACCTCCATGGCATCGGCGTACTCAAGATAGATGACCCGCACGTTGCCCGATTGCTCGAGTGGCGTATCGAGATAGGACACCAATTTGCGAATACGATCGACGCTGAGCTCATCGGCCGTCACCACCACACTATTGGTGCGTTTATCCGCTACCAACACGGCCTCTTTATCAGCTTCAGCGCCCTCTCCTTGGCGGGATTTTTCGAGGGTGTTGAGCATGGTCACAACGTCCTCGGCGACCCCATATTTGAGGCGGATGATCTCGGTGGTCTGAACCGCCGAGCGATCCATCCGCTCAATGATCTCTACGATACGACCAATGTTCGATCGGATATCCGAGATGATGATCGCATTACTGGGCGCGTAAGCGGCCATGTGTGCCTGCTGAGGAACCAGCGGACGCAGCACGGGTATTAATTTTGCCGCCGAAATATTGTCGAGCCGGATAACCTGAGTGACATATTCGTCACTGCCCACCGCTCTCTGGTCTGCCATGATCGGCACCGGCGAGGAGCGGGCGTCCTTCGCAGGCACAATGCGGATGACCTTGCCACTGCGCACCGCGGTGTATCCCTGCACATCCAGAATCGACAAAAACAGGTCATACAGCTCAGATTGGGTCACCGGCTGCGAGGAGATCACCCGAACTTTTCCCTTCACATTCGGGTCAATCACCATGGTGGTTTCTGTCACGTCAGCGACGAATTTGATGAACTCCTGAATATCGGTGTCTTTCAGATTCACCGTGTACTCCTGCGCCACAGAAAACGGCGCCAGCACGCAGCAGATCGCAAGCAGCACGCTGCGCAACACACGGGTGGGGGTCAAAAATAATTGGTTGATGTTCACGGCTATCCTGTCAGGGGCTGGCGAGATCGACGCTGATTGTCACGGTGCCACCCTCTCTCTCGATGTCAAATGTCGCCTGCCTGGCCTCTTTCATCAACTGATAGAGCTTCAAGGTATTGCTGGCATCACTGAGCGTCAGACCATTTACGGCAACAACCACATCGCCACGTTTAAACCCTAAGGTATCGAAGGCCTGGGCATCGGCGCCCGGAGCGATGCGATAACCCACAATTTGGTTCCCTGCGCGCACAGGCGATACGGATACCGCGTCGGCCAGCGATTCGGGATTGTCGTATAGCCGCTGGCGGTATTGTCCGGCCAAGGCATTGCGTTCTGCAGCACTTTCCAAAGTGTTAGCCAATGTATCGGGTGCCGCGGCCATGGCCCGCGAAGTCTCGTTAATAGGCTCGGGCGCGGCGCGAGTCGGGATGACCAAGCCAGGACCGTCATAAAGCTTGATCAGCTCGTAAGTGCCGTTGTTATCGATGACCACCTGAGTTGGCATGACCTTCGCGAGCGTGACCCGACCCGAGGCGGGCAGCGCATCGCCAACGGCATACACCTGCTCCTTCGCACCCGCTTTGATCACCGCATTGCCCAGACCGTCGTCTGTTGAAGCCACGATGCCTGTCAGCTGAAGGGCCAACCGGGTTTCTTTGGCATTTTGCTCGATGCCTTCTCGATCGCTTTCGATCCCGGAGGCAACCCCGGCCTCGGGCGCGAGCGTGTCCGGTTCACCGCCAAACAGCCCAGAACCCAACACGGCGGAGACGTCGATGATGGCGCTCTCACGAGGACTTCTTAACGCCGGGGGATTCAGGGCCATCGAGGGCGCAGTTTCAATTTCCCCACCGCGAAATGGCATCCATAGCAACTGACTGACGCTCCACAGCGCCCACAACGCCAAAAGCAGAATCAGGCTACCCTGCAGGCGAGCAAGGCGGTCAGCATCCCGGGCGTAGGTTTGCCACACGGCAACCGTGCGGCCTTGAGCGAGCGACACTGCTTCTTGAGAGCGCGCCGTCCATGCGCTGGCATCAATATATTTCACGTTGGTGAGCTGACGTCCTGCCTGATCCGATGTGAATGATACGCCGAGAGTGCAGGAATTGCCCTTCCCTGAGTTAAGACGGGCACTGTAACAAGGCTCGTATGACAACTCTGTGACAGACTGCCGCCTGTGAGCACAAGGTGCGTCCCCTCTAGGGGGTTCAGGATCACTGTGCTAATCTAGCGTGACCTGCGGGGTGGCGTGCGCCTGAGATGCTGAAGAGCAAACCCGTTGAACCTGATCCGGATCATACCGGCGGAGGGAACAGGGGTGCAGTTCGCATCATGCGCCGGCACCAGTGCTCCTTCGCCACCCAAGGAGCACTCGATTGAACAGTTTTCACCATCCGTCATCATTGTTGCGAACACCGCTGTTACCTTCTACCTACGGCGAGCACAGGGCGTGCCCAGTGCGAGGCCCGCTTGCATCTCTCGGACTCGCACTCACTTTGATGACCCCCATATTGCCAGCGGTCAGCGAGACCTCATCCGCTACTGACTCAGGTGATCTGGAGGAGGTCATTGTCACAGCGACGCTGTTGGAGGAGACCAGTGCGCCCGTAAGTGCGTCGGTTTTGACAGACCAACTTCAACGACGGCGTGGCGCGGCACATCTCCAGGACGTGATAACGCTGGCACCCAACCTGTCCAGCTCCGCCGGCGCATCCCGTAACCGTTTTTTTCAGATCCGCGGTATCGGTGAGCGCAGTCAGTTTGTCGAGCCGATCAATTCCTCCGTTGGCATTTTGCTGGATGGCATCGATTTGAGTGGCGCGGGCGGAGCGCTGACCCTTTACGACATCAATCAGGTCGAAGTTCTGCGCGGACCGCAGGGCACGCTAATGGGTGCCAATGCGCTCGCCGGTATGATCGCGCTGCAAAGTCAACCCGCTGACTCGTCGGTTCGGGCGGTGGACCTGGGTGTTGAGCGTTATGACGGTCGGCGGATCGGCGTCAGGCTCGGGGGTCCATTGTCGAACGATCTCGCTGCGCGGCTTGCGGTGCAGCATTACGAGAGCGACGGGTATATCGACAACGACTGGCTCAAACGTGACGACACCAATTCCCGGGAAGAGCTGACCGCAAGGGGCACTGCCGCCTGGGAGAATGGCGGACACCGGCTTGAGGTCGCGGCCTATTACACCCGGATCGACAATGGCTACGACGCTTTCTCTCTGGATAACACCCGCGCCACCCTCTCAGACCAACCGGGTGAGGACGACTTGACGCTCAAAGCAGCGCGGCTCAATTGGCGAGCGGGGCTTGGGGGGCTGGCCAGTCACCTGCAGCTGAGTCACGCCAGCACCGATACGACCTATGGCTATGACGAAGATTGGAGCTTTCAGGGCATTGCTCCGGGATGGGAATACAGTTCCTACGACGAATACCGCAGGGACCGCGATATGAGTAGCCTCGAGTGGCGGCTCGAAGCACCTGATGCCGACACTAATACGTGGGTAATCGGGACCTATTTACGCGATGAATCGGAGGCGCTGATTCGACAGTACACGTATTTACCGGGCCCCTTTACCAGCACCATTGATACTCAAACGACCGCGCTATTCGGACAGCTGAATCGCGCCATGGGCGAACGACTTGCCGGATTTATTGGCGCCCGGCTTGAGAGGCGCGATAGCGACTACGGCGACAATGCCGGTGTCTCAAAGACGTTTGATCACACCTATTGGACCGGCAGATTGGGCCTGACGTGGCGCCACCGGGACGACAGCCAGCTCTACGGCACAGTTTCAAGGGGCGCACGCGCAGGTGGCGCTAACGCAGGATTGCTGGCGAGTATCGAGGCGCTGCCAGAGCAAAACCAAGGTGCTGTGAGTGCGCTGGGCGTCTTCGACGAAGAAAGCTTGCTGAGTCTGGAGCTGGGCTGGCAGGCACAATGGCCATCCCGTCGACTGCGTTCCCGTCTCGCGGTGTTCGCCATGGAGCGGGAAGATCAGCAAGCAAAAGGCTCTCTGGTCATCCCTCGCGAAGACGGCAGCACGGCGTTCATCGACTACACCGATAACGCAGCGTCCAGCAGTTACAGCGGCCTCGAATGGGAGCTGCAATGGCAACCAACCCGCCGGCTAACCACTCGCCTCTCATTGGGACTGTTAGACGCCCATTTTGACGACTACATCAGCGCAACAGGCATCAACCTGTCTGGGCGGGATCAGCCCCAGGCGCCGGACTGGCAATACACGGCCGGCTTCAGCTGGAGCATCACCCAGCACGTCGATGTGCAGCTTGAGATGGCGGGCAGTGATGGGTACTTTTTCTCGGATCGCCATGATGTGCGCGCGCCGGAAACCCATCAGTTGAACGGCAGCCTCTCTGGCACCTGGCAACGATGGCGTTGGGTGCTTTGGGGACGGAATCTCACCGACGAGACGACATTTGTCAGAGGCTTTGGCACTTTCGGCAATGACCCGCGCAAGGAGTACATCACCGAGCCCTACCGCCAATTTGGAGAACCTCGTATCGTAGGCTTTACGCTAACCTATCAGCTGACGGAGACCAGCCTATGAAACTCACCGCTGAATTGAGCGTCTACCCACTGCGAGAAGACTACAAAGTGGCCGTACTGAGCTTCATTGACGAGTTACTGAAGGAACAGCAGGTAGTGGCAGTCACCAACTCTATGAGCACGCAGGTCAGCGGCGAGGATGAGGCGGTATTCAAGGCGATTCAGGCAGCGCTGAAAGCCAGCTACGAGCGCTTTGGGCGACAGGTACTGGTGGCCAAGTTCATACCGGAGCATTTCGCAGACATCGGCCCGGAGGGCTGACTTGAGCCCAATGGAGGTCAGTGCGGTTGGCTTGGCGCTGGCCTATGTCGTATTGGCCATATACCAGCAGCGGCTGTGTTGGCTGGCCGCCATTGCCAGCGCTTTGCTCTACATTGCCATCTTCTGGCAGGTGCAACTCTACTTGGAGGCCGCACTGCAGTTGTTTTACATCGCAATGGCCATCTACGGCTGGATCATCTGGGGCAGTGAGAACAACAGCGTGGTCGCGATTCAAACCTGGCCATACCGCTATCATGCGGCGGGATGCCTGGCCCTCTTACTCCTGAGCCTGATGCTCGGCGGTGCCATGCATGCCTACACGGATGCGGCCTCACCCTTCATCGACGCGGGCACAACAGTCTCTGCGCTGCTGGCCACGTGGATGGTGGCCCGCAAACTGCTGGAGAATTGGCTCTACTGGATTGCCATCGATCTTGCCTCGATTGGCTTGTACCTGTCGCGGGACCTCACCCTCACGGCAGTCCTATTCGCCGGCTACGTGATATTAGCGGGCCTGGGCTATCGGACTTGGCGGAGACAATGGCTGGCCCAACAGACACTCTGAACCAAGCCCTGGGCACTTGGCAGTTATGGGACCTGCCTCAACCATTGCAGCAGGCACCGCACTGCGGCCCACCGCTGGCTCACGGCAGCGCCCACATTGTTTATGAGATTCATACTGAGCCCCAAGCAGCGCTTCAGCTAGTGGCGCGTGTCAGGCAACGCGCTACTCGGACAGAGTCTGAATCCTGTGCCAGAGAAATAGAGATTTGGAGCGCGGCCTCCGCCGCGGGCTGCGCGCCGCGACTGGTCTATGCAGATGCGATCGGCGAGGTTACGGTCTGTCATCATGCGAACACCCTCGATAAGCCGGCGACTGGCCTCGAGTTGGGGACGCTCTGCCAGCATATTCACGCACTCCCACCTGTCGATCACTCGCTCGATTTAAAAGTCGAAATCGCTGGCTATCTCGAAACCATGGCGCCCGATCAACGTAATGCCTGGCAAAGGGTCATGCAGCAATGTGACGTGGATGCGAGCCTCCGTCTGCTTGATCAGGATGAGCACTATCTGTGTCATAACGACCTCACGGCGGGTAACCTGATGCGATCTCGGGATCGATTGATCGCAATTGATTGGGAGTATGCAGCCATGGGCAGCCGATATTTTGATCTCGCTATCGCAGGTCAGGGACTCTGCCCTGACGAGCGCCCGGAGCTGATACGTTCTGTGCTAGGAGACGAGCTGGATCTGGCGCTGATGTCCGCGGGTCAGCGCGCCGCGAGCCTGATCACGGCGTTATGGCAAAACCGCTACGAACCCGCGGCGGCACCCAACCCACACACCTGGCGCGGCGAGGCGCTCGCGAGGTGAACCAATGGCATGTGCTGGGTGTGGGTGCGATTGGCGGATTATTTGCCTGCCGACTGCAGCAGAGCGGCGCCAACGTCACGCTGCTGACTCGCCATGGCTTGGCCCCCACGCGCGAAATAATAGTGAGCGGAGGTTCCGAGAGGGTCTATCGCTTTTTCCAGCAGCCGTTGAACGCGGAAACACCCGAGGCCGTGACAGAGCCGATTGGTCATCTGCTGGTAACAACCAAAGCCTGGGCTGTCCAATCTGCCCTGAAATCTGTTTCGAACAGGCTCACCTCCGAGAGCACCGTGGTGGTGCTGTGTAATGGCATGGGGTTGGCCGAGCGCGCGGCGCCTCTCATCGGCGACGCCACGCTGATACTGGCTTCCACCACCGCAGGCTGCCGGCGCTCGTCGGATAACAAACTCATCATCTCCGGTGAGGGCAGCACCCGAGTTGGCGCGTACGTGCCCGATGACACACCGCCTGCATGGTTCACACAGTGGCAGGAGGCCGTGCCTGATTGTCGCTGGGAGTCTGATATTCGGGAGGTACTGCTCGCCAAAGTGGCATTAAATGCAGTGATCAATCCCCTGACTGCAATTCACAGCGTTGAGAACGGGGCGTTGCTGCACCCGCCACTGAAAGACCAGACTGATCGCATCATAGATGAGGTTCAATCGCTGCTACGTGGGGGTGGTGCCGACCGCATTGCGGCCGCGTTACCCGACAGCGTGAGAACCGTGTGCACCCAAACGGCACAGAACCATTCGTCCATGCGGGTCGATATGGCGCGTGGCGAGCCCACCGAGATCGAGGCCATCGTCGGATGGTTGTTGAAAGAATGGATCAAGAAACCGCCACCCACCCCACTGCTTGCGGAGGCTTATGAGGCGGTGCGAGCGAGAGAGGCGCAAGGTTTGAGCGAAGGCTGACCGTGGCAACCTGATTGCAGGCGTTGTCCGACCACTTTCTACTAATTCAGATGCTGATGGCTTGTCCGGTCGCTGAAGGCTTGTCCGGTTGCTGAAGGCTTGTCCGATTGCTGAAGGCTCTTTCAATCGCTGAGAGCTCTTACCGCCGCTGAAGGCTCTTTCAATCTCTGAGAGCTCCTACCGTCGCTGAGGGGTCTTGCCGTCGCTGAGGGCTCTACGCATCTCTAGTGTTCAGGTGGCGAAGGCCAAGGTGTGGTCGGCAAGTTACAGGAGCGCGAGCACAGAGATCACCACCAGCCAAGCCGCCGTGGCGCGGGTAATCGCTTTTTGTGTGGCCTCTACCGCAATGACCGCCGCGTCAGGAGACGCCGACGAATCGTCGTCAAGATGCCAGGCGCGTTCGATGCCTTGGGCGAGCAGCTCAGACTCGGAAATGCTTTGGTCAAATGCCTCAGAGGTGAGCAAACGGCGCGTCCGTTCAAAATCACCCAGCACCGAAAACGTCAACACCAGCAGTCTCACCGGCAACCAGTCCAGCAATCTCAGCGCCGCGTCGAACTGTCCGTCGGAGCGACTATTGGCCAGCTCCACCAGCCGATAGGCAGCCGCGGCAAAAGGCCCCAACAGCCAGAAGTAGAGCACTGGCGGAAACCATCGGGAGAAACCTCGATAGGCAAAATCACGCATTGCTCGCCGCCCGTCGGTTTCATCGCTGTCGGCTTGACTGCGACGCGTGGTGAGCAACATGTCAGCGCCTTCTTGGTCACCCGCCCGCGCTCGCGCAAGAAAACGAGCCAAGTCGGTGGCGTAGTCTCCACGCCCCCAAGCGAAATAAAGCAGCACCAAACCGACCAGCGCATCTGCGAACTCACCCAGGAACACTGCCAGCACCAACAGCGCTATACCCGCGCCCATCAGCGGCGCCAAAACGCGCAGAAACAACGAAGGCCAGAGGTCAAGCTCGACTGCATCGACCCGTCGGCTGAGCGCATCAAACCAGTTGTCTCTATGCACCGGCCCGCCAGCGCCAAGCAAGGCAAATAAACCTGCGGCAACAATGAAGATCAGATACGACAAACGGTTGTGTCTCCTCAGCTCACCTGCGCTGCGCGCACTCTCGACCAATCAAAGGCTGGGCCGGGGTCAGTCTTGCGGCCCGGCGCAATGTCGCTGTGGCCAACAATAGCATCGGCAAGAATCGACGGGTATTGCGTTTGCAAGACCGCAATCAGTTTCAGCAGCGTTTCGTATTGCAGATCGGCGTAGGGCTCATCGTCACACCCTTCCAGTTCGATCCCTAAACTGAAATCGTTGCATTGCTCCCTGCCCCGCCAGCAGGACACCCCCGCATGCCAGGCACGCGCATCGGTAGACACGAATTGCACCAGCTCTCCGCCACGCCGAATCAAAAAGTGCGCAGAGACCTCAAGGTGAGCAATCTCCTCAAAGTAGGGATGCCCCGCGGGATCAAGGCGATTGGTGAACAGCGCTTCAATCGCTGACCCCCCATATTGCCCCGGCGGCAGGGAGATGCCATGAATGACAATGAGCTCCGGCGCCGCGCCGACAGGGCGCGGGTTACAATTTGGCGACTCAACGCGGTGCGCGCCAGAGAGCCAGCCATCTATAAAGTGCCAATAGTCAGTGGTCAGTGTCACGGGTTAATCTTATCGCACCTCGTGGCCGCGGTGCCTCGCCTTCGCGCCGCGCGATTGACCCGACATCATTCGAGCAACTACACACTATGATTTCTGCGCAATACGTCTCTGATCAGACTGCCAGAGCACTGGAAGAGGATGTCGCCACCGGTGACATTACAGCTCGCCTAATCGAGGAGAGCGCACAGGCCTGTGCCCGGATTATCACCAGAGAGGACGGGGTGCTCTGCGGCATGGCCTTCGTGAACGAGACCTTTCGTCAGGTCGACTCGACCTGCCAACTCACGTGGCAGGTCTCTGATGGCGATGCGATCACGGCCGACTCTTTACTGTGCCGCATTACCGGCCCCGCTCGCGCGCTACTGACTGCAGAGCGCACTGCGCTGAATTTTCTG
>Ga0181607_10000205_pt1 | contig 48090 bp, 66 predicted proteins | sample 041ome_9_FD_132420 | JGI IMG/M metagenome (GOLD analysis project Ga0181607, IMG submission 132420) | Coastal salt marsh microbial communities from the Groves Creek Marsh, Skidaway Island, Georgia - 041413US metaG (megahit assembly) | ecosystem: Environmental > Aquatic > Marine > Intertidal zone...
CACGACAAATGGCTAAACGTAAAGCTGAACAAGAAGCAGCAGAAAAAGCAGCTATTCTTAAAAAGAAAAAATAATAGGTAAAAAGATGTCAAAAAAGAAGCGTATGGGTAAAAGCACAGGCCCTTCTAAAGGCGAGCGTAAGAGTGTTAGCTTGATTAATCGTGTACATAAAGATGAGCGTTTAGGTTATCAATATGATTCAGCTATTCGTAAAATTAAAGCTTATTTTAAAGGTAAGCGAACTGTAGTTAAAGTACCTTCTGCTACTAATCCTCACATTCTTGAAAAGCTTGATGCTAATCAAGTATGGGGTGATTGGAGAGGTAGAGATTTTGAGAAAAAGAGAAAACAATGAGCTTATTAAAACAATCACTTGTCTATAAACCTTTTAATTATCCTGATTTTGTAGAAATTACTAAAACCCATGAAGAAATTCATTGGGTTGCTGATGAGGCGGATCTCAGTGAAGATATTACAGATTGGAAAAATAAACTTACAAAGCAAGAAAAAGAATTTGTTAAGAAGATTCTCCAATTATTTACCCAGAGTGATGTCGTCGTGGGGGCTAACTATCATGACTACCTCATCCCAAAGATTAAAAATAATGAAGCGCGTAATATGCTTAGCTCTTTTGCTAATAGGGAGTCTGAGCATCAACGTGCTTATGCTTTGCTTAATGATACTCTAGGCTTTGATGATGAGATCTACTCGGAATTCCTTGAATATAAGGAGATGGCTGATAAAGTTGATCATATGTATGAAAACAGTAACAATTCTCATCATGATCTTGCTGTTACTATGGCCAAGTCAGTTTTTAACGAAGGCGTTTCTTTATTCGCTAGCTTCGTTATGCTTCTTAATCTTCAGCGTTATGGTAAGCTTAAAGGGATGAATACTATTGTTGAATGGTCTATCCGTGATGAGACTATGCATGTTGATGGTATTTCTAAGATGTTTCGTATTTTTTGTGAAGAACACCCACGAATTGTTAATGATGAATTAAAGAAAAGTATTTATGACATTGCAAGACAAACAGTAAAATTAGAAGATAAATTTATTCATTTAGCTTTTAAAAATAATGATATTCAAGGTATTGAAGAACAAGAAGTTAAAGATTATATTCGTTATATTGCTGATAGGCGTCTTATTCAACTTGGTTTAAAACCTAATTGGAAACAAAAAGAAAATCCTTTGCCTTGGCTAGAATATATCCTTAATGGTGCTTCTCATGATAACTTTTTTGAAAAACGAGTTACTGAATATTCTTTAAGCGGAATGACAGGTGATTGGGGCTGGGGAGATACTGAAGATGATTTAACAGAACTTGCAGGTGCTGCTTAAAAATGTGGTTACTATTTATTATTAGTATCTTTGAAGGAACCTATGGTGTAAGTGCTAATGGCCCTTATCCTAGCATGGCAAAATGTTTTAAAGTTAGAGAAGCATTATTAAAAACTTATGAAAAACCTAAAATTAATTATGAAGCAGTATGTGTTAGGACTGATCAAGTAAAATGAATAATTTTAAAGGAACAAAAGAGGACTTAATAGAATTAATTGCAAAACAAAAAAGAGAATTAAAAGTTAAACTTAAAACTAAAAAGAGAGACATTAATGAATCCAGTTTGGCGAGTAGTTCGAATGACTAGTCCTTTAAGGACTGCAAATGAGCAAAATAAGAAACCTAGTAGCAAAGCACGCTTTGAAGTTCAACAAAAACAAAGTACAAAAAAATCTTAAAAAAGATTTTAAAAAAGGTTACATTAAACATAAAAGCCCGGACTTTCGTTCGGGCAGTTTAATTTAAGAGGTTACTATGAAAAAGATACCTATAAAATTTGATTGTCTTAGTATAGATGTACCAACAGGCTTATTAAAAACAGATTGTCCTGTTACATTAATTTATTTATTTACTAGAGAAGGTATTCTTTATTATGGTTTAACAGGAATGCCTGAAAAATTAGAATCTTACGAAATAAAAAAAGAACCTTACCCTATATGTCTTTTTGAAGAAGTAATAATGCATTCACAAACTGATGATGACATTATAGAATTTATGCAATTATCTGTTAGTAATACGAATTATATTTTTGATGATAATATTTACCAGTATTATGGAAGATTAGACTTTAAAACAAAAAGTTATGAAAGATATAAATTACCTACAATGGAAGGGGAACCTGCTTACTTAGATGGTGGTGGTATAATAACTAACATTAAATATGGATATGAAAGAAATGACTAAAGATGAATTTGATAGTATCCTAGAGGCAGTAAGAGAATTAATTACAGAATCTTTAAATGGAAAATACCAAACTAAAGACGAAGATAATACTGTTACTCAAAAAGATTATTTAAATAATTTAATTAATAAAACTAAAATTTTACAATTAGATGATATTGAAGAAGATGTTATTGAAGTTAGATCTAATGTTGATTTGTCTTTAATTAATGTAAATCCTTCTGCATCTGAAATTATTAATAAAATAAAAGCAATTAAAAAGAAGCCATTGAACAAACAACCAAAAGTAATTACCTGTTTATTTCATGGTGCTCCAGGCACAGGTAAAACAACTATGGCTACTGAGATTGTAAAATCTTTAGGTAAAAAAGCATTAATTAGATCTTATGCAGATATCCAATCTAAATATGTAGGTGAAGGTGAGAAAAGATTACAAGCTTTGTTTGCAGAAGCCCGTGAAAAAGATAAAGTTTTAATTTTAGATGAATGTGACGCTCTTATGGCTTCTAGAGAAGCTTCTACTAAAGAGTGGCAACAATCTATGACTAACCAATTTTTAACAGAATTAGATAAACATCACGGTATATTCATAGCTACTACTAATTTTGTTGAAAGATTAGATGCTGCTTGTTTAAGACGTCTATTTTTAAAATTAGAATTTAAATGGATGACTAATGAACAAAAAAATAAAGCATTTAAAATCTTCTTTAATAGAAAAATTAATAATATTCCAGTAGATTTTTTAACAGCAGGTGATTTTAAAGCTGTAAAAGAAAGGTCTTTATACGAGCCTACTACTAAAATTACAAATAATAACTATATTAAATTATTAAAAGAAGAAGTAGAATATAAAAAGAAAACAATTAAAGAAGTAAATGAAGCTACTAAACGAAAAATAGGTTTTTAAATGAATAAAATGCCATTATTTTTTGTATTAATTTTGGCATTAATCTTAATATTTTATGAAGAAACTAAATTATCACATTCACAAAGATTAAAAAAACGTATTGCTTATGCAGTTCCTGCTAAAATTATTAAAATAACTCTAATAATTTAAGGAGATTATTTATGACTTGGAATAAAATTCGTAAAGATTATCAAGAAAGAATTACTCATTACGAAAATAATATCGCTTATCATTTAGAACAATGGACTGTAACCGGAAATCCTGAACATAAACTTTTTGCAGACCATGACATTAAACAACTAAATGAAATCAAAAATTATATTTTAAAGAAAGAAAAAGAGCAAGGATTATACTAATGCACTTTGCAGATCTTTATTTAGCCGCTATCCTTGATGATAATTTACCAGAGTCTGTCACTCTGTCACCAGAAGAGCTTTTTCATATAGAGGATATGACCATGTATATGCTTGAACAAAGAGCCTTAAAGAATGGCACTCTTGTGGTTGATATTGAAATGGTACACTAATGAATTTATATATAGAGATAAATGGCGATGCTGATAAAGAAGAAATTAAAGAATATATAGAAAAGAATTATTTAACTAAAGAACAAATTAAACATATTATAACAGATTTTGACGACACATTATTATTAGAGTTTTCTCAATGGCCTTATGATTACTATGAAGAATTCATGGATACAGAAAAATTTAATATGATATTTTATAATTTAGTTTATAATAATTTTTCTAAACAACAACAAGAATTTTTAAGAGGCTTTAATATAAGTTCTTTTTTAGCAGAGCATATAGATGAATGTATGCGAGACTCCATTGAAGAAATTTTAATAAGCTATGTTAATGAGCACCTTAAAGAAGATGAAGATCTCTCTTTACGTCTTATGCAACTAAAAATGGGAGTTGCTAATTAAATGAAAACAAAATTGTGGAAAAAGGTAAAGAGAATGGAACTTAATAATCCCATAATACAAGTTATGATTGGACTTGTAATATTTTATATCGGCTTAAAAATGTTTTCTGGCGGTATGAAATCAATGGGAAATATAGAACACTTATCATGGTTTATTGGTAATCCTTTATACATGTTTGCTGGTGGTATTGTAATGACTTTACTATGGCAATCTTCTTCATTATCTACTACTGCCATTATTGCTTTAGTAGCTTCTGGAGCAGTTCCTTTACCTGCAGCTATAGCAGCTGTATTAGGCGCTAATTTAGGCACAACAGGTACTATATGGTTAGCAGGCTTATTAGTTTCAGATGGTATGCCTAAAGGTGATACTCTAAGAATTGCTATGGCTCATACAGGCGTTAATTTAATAATGGCTTTATCTTTATTACCTTTTGTACATCATATATCAAGATTTTTAACACGTTTTACTTAAATAAATTATAAATATATTATTTAAATTAATGGATTATTATTTAAATGAAAGTAAAAATTATAGCTCATTGGAAACATGGATTTATTATGGAAGATGACTTAGAGTTATCAGAAGGTAATAATGCTACTTTCAATCCAGAAAAATTATGTACTTATTATAACAATGTAAAAAACATTAATAATTGGTGGATTACTGATGAACGGGGAAACACTCTATACTCCAAAGAAAAACCCTTTAAACGAACAATACAGAAAACTAAGTTTGAAAGAGTTAAGAAAGAAAAGAATTATTCTAAACTCTCTAAAGAAAAACTAATAGAAGAAATTAAACTATTAATGAAAGAACATAAAAATGCTACTAAAGTAGCTAATATAGTTGGTAAATCACCAACATTTGTAAGAACACATATTAAGTAGTATACCCTAAATACACTAACTAATAAAGCCCCTTAGATCTACCTACTACAGGTATTTCTAAGGGGCTATTAGTATTAAATATTTTTTTTATCTTATTATGTATAACAAAGAAGAGAGATATACTACCAAGTATAACTACCAGTATACACCTAGTAATAACACCTAGTATTACTACTAGTGATTACGACTAGTACTACTAGTAGTATTACTACTAGTTATTACTTATAGTATATACTTATAGTAGTATTATTTTCAGGGACCTCTTCTTTATGGCGCTGAATATTTAACTTAGGGTGATACTGAGGGTAAGCTTGGGGTTTACTAGGGGTAGACTTGGGGTGTACTAGAGGTAGACTTGGGGTGGTACTGAGGGTAAATATAGCACCATAAAGATGAAAATCAATCAAAAATCAATTTTTTATTGTGGGACAAAGTGGGAGAAAGTGTCTTAAAGTGGGAATTATTTCCTTATTAAGGGCTTTTTTCAATGTTTATAGCAACATTAGTATAAACGCGCATAGACTTTTAGAAGAGATAGACGATCGACTTAGACTGTTTACCTTCAGTATAACACTACATGGCACAGATTTACTGTGAGCATACATGCAGTTACTGGAGGTAGCCGATGAGTCGTTACTTGAAGTAAACCGGCGGCGAAAAGGTTTTACTAACAGTAGTACTTTGCAGTACACTAGCAGTAAAGCCCCACCCCCCGGTTTACTTTAGGTAGTTTGTTTTTCTTTGCCTCACCCACTCTACGCACTTGCCAAACTTTATAACCAAGCCGACAAACTGCTAGCGCAGTATAGCTCGGCTTAAGGGATATTTATGAAAGATAGCGACTTACACGTTTATGACCTTAACGGAGACGGTGTTCTCGATAAGGAAGAAAGAAAGATTATGTTAGATGATATGCGCCGTAAAATGGAAGACGACGATGCGCAACGAGATAGCATCCGGAAAATGGCGTGGTTTGCTCTTATTGGCTTATTGCTTTATCCTTTCGGTATTTTCTGTGCTGACCTGTTTGGCATGAGCACAGCTGCAAACCTTATTGCAGACATAGCTCCCACTTACTTTGCGTCTATTGCCGTTTTAGTTAGTGCTTTCTTTGGGGCGTCAGCTATCAAGACTAATAAAGGGAAATAATATGGCAATGATATCAGGATTAATCGTATCACTATTTTTATTGTGGTTACTAATGGATAATACATATGATAAATGAAATTAGATTTTTACTTACAGTGTGGTCTTTAGCTTTCTTGACCGCATTTGTGGTTAATTAACAATATCCGCTGATCCCTAGGGTTAAAAAATTTTTTCTTGACTCTATAGATGAGCCGATTTACTAAAGGTAACAACCTTATGAAAGAAATACTACTATTACTTGTACTCATAGCACCTGACGGTAATCCTATTAAAACTGGATACTCCGAAGTAAAATTCACAGACCTTGTTGGATGCTATGAGTTTGTAAATGAAATGGCTCTTAAGAGAAAAGATATTTTACCCAATGGAGTAATGTGGGCGCCTGATTTTAGATTTATATCAAGAGCGGATGATGGGTCTGCTATTATGGGACAATGTCAAGCACACGAATTTAATTAATAGGTTTAATTATGATTACTTACAGTACCAACTGGATGGGACCTATTAATAAAGGTTGGATTGAAAAGTATGGAGAAGGTTGGAGTGCAGGTCGTATTGACATTCGTAATATACCCGATAAGGAGTATTGGAATGGATGGCATGAATATTCATTACCTCCGATGAAAACCGAAGACTGGAATGATTTTAGTGATTGGTTAGATGGTTTTGAAACACACGAATTGTGGGACTTTGATACTCTTATTAAACATTACGAAAATGCAAGTAACAAAAAAATTAGATGGCTAAATGAAAATGAACAAAGTTATTAAGTCTCAAAGTATTACAGGTTATATAGCTAACGTATGCCTTAACTGTAACAAAGAATTTAAAAAAGTTATAGATCATTATTCAGTCTTATACTGTAGTGCTGAATGTGCTAAACTTTATGAAGAGGCTTGTAAAATTAGGATTAAATAGAAATGGTTGAAACAATTATAGATCTTTTATATTCATATTGGATATTCACTGCAGTTTTAGTACTTATCCTAGTAGGATGGTTAGCTAATCTAGTGGGTATTGATCAAAATGAAGATATTGTAGGCTTTAAATATAAAGAAATGCCCAATATGAGGCCAATCCGAATACCAACTGATGGTAAAGGCTTCTGGGGTGCTATTTGGCACTGGTTTTGGGGTGTTAGACAATGGGAAATAGCTAAAGACTTTGTTTTTGAGCTAAACGGAGAGGAATATGTAATTCCTGCCGGTTTTACCTTTGATGGTGCTTCTGTTCCCAAATTCTTAGCATCTTGGCTGTCCCCTGTAGGTATTTTACTTATGGGTGGCCTAGTGCATGACTATATTTATAAGTATACTGTGTTATTAAAGGCTAACAAACACCAAGTTAGTCCTGTAATGACACAAAAAGAGGCAGATATACTGTTCAGAGATATTAATATTGAACAAAATGGTATACACGTCTTAAATTATGCAGCTTATTATGCCCTTCGCTTAGGGGGTTTTGTCGCCTGGAAGGGACATAGGAAAGCTGGATGTAAAGTAGAGTTATACGATAAGTAACTCTTTTTGTTAAACTAGGGTTAGCCACAAGGTAACCCTTTAAATTTTCGCTGAAAAGGAAAAATTATGACTACACTACCCCTAATTAAGAATTTCGACAAGTTTTTTGTTGGTTATGAAGATATGTTTGATCGTATTAGTCAAAATACAACTAACTATCCTCCCTATAACATTATTAGAGCTGATGCCAATTCCTACATTATTGAAATGGCTTTAGCTGGATTCGACAAAACTAATGTTGAAGTTACTTTAGAAGGCAGTAAACTAACGGTAAAAGGTACAGCACCCGAAAAAGATGAATCTGTAAAGATCTTTAATGGGTTGGCTTTACGGCCTTTTACTAGAGTGTTCAATGTAAGTGATGATATTAAGGTAACTAATGCAGAAATGCTTAATGGTTTACTGAAAGTCACACTTGAACGTGAAGTTCCGGAAACTCATATCAAAAAGATTGAAGTAAAGTAATTCCAACGCGTGATAGAATGTGCAGTTATGCACGTATGGGACCAGAGGTCATATTACTATCCGCACGCTACCTTACCTCTGGCTTCGTTAAACCATGATGGCGAAGAGAAAGCAATAAGCTGAGTGTTTATTCACAAAAAACATCGGGGTGGTTCGGGTACCACTTAAAAGCCCACCTTAAACTCTGTTCTGGAGAGATCAATGATTCTCGAAACTATAGCTATAGTCCAGACTGCAAATGCTGCTATTGGTGCGGTCAAAGAATTGATTGGTAATGGCCAAGACTTAATGTCTTGCGGCAAACAACTAGGCGAATACTTTAATGCCAAAGCAGAAATACAGAGTAAAGCAAATCGTGGTGGCTCCGGTAATGAACTAGAAATGTTCTTTGAGCTTGAAAGCTTAAAGCAACAAGAAGAAGAACTAAAAACTATGATGATTTACCAAGGAAGAGCCGGAATGTGGGATGATTGGTTACAATTCCAAGCAGACCAGAAACGACTACGAGAAGAAGAAAAGAAAAGAATAGCCCTAGAAAAAATTAAGAAACAAGAAAAACTAAAGAATATCGCATTAATAGGCGGACTAAGTCTACTAGTAATAGTTTTAGTTGCTGGCGGTATCTATGGTATGGTTTCTTTAGCTAATATGAACGGGTAAATACACATAAAAAGGAAACACACACATGTCAAATAAAAACCCCTTTGAAATTCGTACTGATCTTTTGTTTTTAGCCAAAGATTACTTAGAAAAGCAACAAGAACTTGCTTGGGAATTCCAAAAGCAAGCTATTGAAAAGCTAAATGAGAATACTACTGATGTAACTAAATTTTTAGAAAATAATAAACCGCAAAATTATACGGTTAGTGATCTAATTAGTAAAGCTACTGAAATGTATAATTTTGTAAGCAAAAAGTAATTTGGCCTTATACTAAAGAAGAATACGAAAACTTTTTTGGCAATAAATAGTTAATTCAACCTAAGCAAGTTGTTAAACTGCTTTTTTAAGGATTTTTATGGTTATACCTCCAGCTGTTACTGTTAGTAAAGTAGTTAGTACTGCTTCTATATCTCCTACTCAGAATAAACAGAGTATTGTGCATTATAAAGAAATAAATGGTGTAATAAGAGTTGAAGCTACAATTACACTTTACGATAGACATGCTAATTTAATTACTCATAAGACAAAAGGAACTGGAGTAGATAACTATGGTTAAAGATACAATACAACTTTGCCTAAGGCGTCAGCCTAGGCGCTCCCTAAGTAAAATTTATATTTAAAAACGAACGGCCTAGCTAAACTATGAAGTTTCTATATAGTATATTTAAATGGTTATTAAACTTTTTAAGACCCTTTAAATATAAATCAAAAAGAGTTAGAGAAACTCAATATATTAAAGAATTGAGTGAAACTCTAAATATACCTTTAGGTTCTACTTACTATGATGAAAAATTTAGGTATTATCCGGATTTAGAAGACAACGACCATATTTATGAAGTAGAATTTGGAGGAGGACAAAAATTTTATACGGCTATAGGTCAATCGTTGACTTATGCTCACTTAAGTGGTAAACAACCTGCAATTATTTTTATTTTAAGAAAAGATAAAAAGGGAGCTTACAACGAATTAAAAAAATATACAACGCATATAATTAAAGATCTTCTAGATAAACATAAAATAAAAGTTAGTTTTTATTTAGAGGAAGATTGCTACAAAGGCGGACTGCTAAAATATGAGTACTAAAGAGTTTATAACTCCTTTTGGATCTGTACTTCATTTGCCTAACACGATTTATAATGATTTTGTTACCAAATTTAAAAAACTAGAAGAAAAACAACCTGAAAATTATAATTTACAAAATGGTAAAGAAATACCTAGCCAATGGTTTCCAGAAGATTCTGTTGAGGAAAGGGTTAAGAAAATTTTATGGACATAAACACAAAATTAGATTTAATAGATTTAATGATGAGCACTAATCCTTATGATAAAAATGTAAAAGAACTGTTAAAAGAATCTATTACTAAAACTAAAGAAAAAGAAGGTTATGCCCATTTACCTATTATTGATTACTTAGACTTACAAACTATGTTAGAAGAGATGGAATTATGAGTGACTTTAAAGATATTTCTAATGAAATAAATCCTTCGGAGTTACGCCCTGATGAAACTGGTAAATTTCACTATTGCTATTTAATTCGAGCTTTAGAAGATGGACCTAAGTGTGAAGAAACGGGCGAGCCTATGAAGTATTTTGGCGTTCGTTCTTCAGACGCTATTCCACATCACGATACTAAATATTATGGTAGTGGGAAAAAAATTACAGAAGATATTAAAATATACGGTAAATACAATTTTGAAAAATTAATTCTTTCTGTTCACAAAACACGAAGTGAAGCTATGGAATATGAAGAATATTTTATGGATCAACACAAATGCGTAGATGAGCCTGATTTTTACAATCTTTCTTGGAAATCAACAGGTGGTTCTTTTGATTATCATAAAGATTTACGTGATGGAACAACTATTTCTCCTCAAGTTAAAAATGGAGCACAAAAAATAGTTATGACTGGAATTGAGCTTAAAGCTTTAGAAATCGAACGAGAAAAGAAAAAACAAGAAGCCGCAGAAAAACGTAAAGCTATTACTAATGTCAATAAAGAAAAGAAAAAGCTTATTGAAGAAATGCAAAAACAACTTGCTGAATTAGAAAAGCAAGAGGAAGAAGAACGTCAAGCTGCAGAAAAAGCAAAAATTGAAGCTGAAAATTTAGAAAAAGAAAAAAGAGAATTAGAAAAAGAAGAGCGTAGACTTAATCAACAACCCGGAAAAACCTATGAAGGCGAACCAGATGGTCGCATTGCTCATAGTGGACAAATGGGTGGTGCAAGACCTGGGGCTGGTAGACCTAAGGGTTCTCGCAATATTGCTACAAAAGCTTCAGTTAAAAAATTAGAAGAGCTTGCTTATGATCCTATTGAATCTATGCTAGAAAATAGGGCTAGGATTGAACAATTACTTGCAGAAACACGCAGTATCTCTGCTCAAACTTCATTAGTTAATTCTTTACATAAAATTGATGAAACTTTAATTAAATATGGTTATCGTCCAGTTCCTACAAGAGAAGAACGTTCTATAGAAGTAGAAAAGAAAGGACCAATGAGTATTGTTCTTACAGGACAAGATTCTGAAAAAACAAACGAAGATAAACCACTTAAACATTAAATATGAAAAATTTAATTATACAGACTTATTATACAGATGATATTAAAAGAAATACTGTTAATACTTACAAAAAATTTCCTAAATTAGAAAGACTTTCTAAAAAATGTTTTGAACTTTATGCAAAAAATATTAAGGCAGACTATGAATTCTGTGAAAAGCCAGAGAAGAACATCCAAGCTTCAGCACATTGGTTACGAATGGTTATGTTTAACAGACCTGAATATGATAACGTACTTTATGTGGATTGCGATATTCTTATTAATCGTTCTCGTTTAAACGATAATATTTTCGAGTACAAAGGAGTTGGAGTTAATAAAATTCACTTTTATAATTATACAGATTACCCTATTTTTAATGCAGGGGTAACTAAGTGGACACAGTATGAGTGTGAAATTATGAAAGAGAATATAGATAAATACTATCATCCAACTCATAATCAAGAAGCAATTAATAATTGTTATCTTAATCATATTGGACCTATTACTTTTTTACCTTATCGTTTTAATGTAACACATAGACCAACTAATGATATAACTTTTAGGCACTATGCAGGATCTCATAAAGAAAAACAAAATCTTAAAAAAGATTTAATATGGAAACAATGGTCATGAAATACTATACAAAACAAGAGTTAGAAGGTTTAAATACTTTAGAAGATATTTGGAAAAAAGTTTACGAAGACAATTTTGATTTTGTTACAGGTGGAAATACTAAACACCCTAATGCTACTATAAATCGTAAAAAACACTTTTTAAAATATTTACCAGAGGGTGGATCTCATCGAGAAGTAGGTGCGCATCAAGGTCTTAATATAGCTCGTGTACTTATTGATTATAAAGCGAGTTATGTAGATTCTTTTGATATTACTAATAAATACATTAATATTTTAATGCCTTATTTTAATAAATATTGTGAAGAAAACAATGTTAAATTAGATTTTTCTGTAACTGATGGATCACCTAAACTTAAAGAAAACGCTAAAGTAGTAGATACTGTTTGGATTGATGCTTGTAAAAGAGGTAATTGGGTTCATTCAATGTTAAAAGAGTGTGCTAAAACTACAACATTTGCTATTGGAGTAGATGATTTAGTTTCTTCTCCTGATATTCGTAAAGGTGTAGACGCTTTTTTAAAAGAACAAAAAGTATGGGTATTAGATTATGAAGACAAAATTAATTATCCTGGAATTGCAGTATTGGTAAAAAATGAAAACCTTTAATGAGTGGATAAGATATTATCTTGAAAATGATAAAAACCCTAAAATTCCAGAAGTTGTAGATAAATTAGGTTTAAAAGAATATGCAAAAAGAAAAGGAATTGCTACTCCTATTAATTTAGAAACAATAGCTGATACTTGCGTTATTAAAGCCAACAATGACTGTGGAAGTACTGTAATTATAAAAGATGGTAAAGTAATTAAAGGTAACTTAAAAAATCTTAATAAGTATGAAAAAACACCTTATGGGGCTAATAAAGGTGAATGGTTCTATTCAAAAATACCACATAAAGTTTTTTATGAAGAATACTTAGGTGACAATATAACTGATTATAAATTTCATTGTCATCAAGGTAAAGTTATGTTTTGTCAAACTATTTTTGATAGAAACACAGGTAAAACAAAAGAACATTTAAAATTACCAAATGGAAATATTCTTGATTACCGCTTAGATGAAAATTTTGCTTTTAGTAAAGAACATGAATATCCACATAATTGGGAAGACTTATTAGAAGCCGCAAAGATATTATCAAAAGACTGGAATTACGTACGTGTAGACTTATATTCTGTAAATAACAAAGTATATGTAGGAGAATTAACTTTTGCTCCTCGTGCAGGTCGTTATAAAGGAAATGGTCAAAAATTATTAGGAAAATACTTTTAATATGAGACAACTTATTTTTCAGAGTTATCATTCAGCAGATGAGACTGCATGGAATAAAAAATTAGATTGCTATATGCCAATTGATGATTTAGCTAATTTATCTAAAAAAAGAATTAAAGCATATGCAGATTCAATTAATGCAGATTATGTTTGTTTAGAAAAACCTAAATGGAAAGATATTCGTAAACATCCAGCTTGGACACGTTGGGCTATGTTTGACTATTGGAATAGTTATGATGAAATGTGTTATATAGATTGTGATGTTTTACCAACACAACATGCCTTTGGAAAAAGTATATTTGATACTGAAGGAGTTGCAAAACTTACAGAAAGAGAAGATGGCTCTAAAGCAGCATGGCATGTTAACGCAGGCGTTTTTAAAATTAATAAAGTAGAAGCTTGTAAATTATCAAATAAAATTCATGATAAACGTTATATTAAAATGTTAGAAGAATCTGGTAAAAATCAAGAAGCTTTTAATGAATGTTGGTATAAAACTTTTCGTAAAAAACCAAAGCATTTTGGAACTGCGTGGAATACTACTAGGCCTTACCATCGTAATGGTATTTATTATTTTCACCATTACATAGGTGCTCAAAAAACAAGTACAGGTAATCAATTTGGAAATTTATATACCAATAATGTTTACGATTGGAATTTAGAACAAATATGAAATATACAGATATAATAAAAGACCCTGGAATTTTAATGGGTTATACAATAAAATTAGAAGATGATAAAATATTGCTTAAACAAAAAGTAGAAAATAAAGAATTTTATTTAGAAATTGATGTTCCTAATATGTCAATTAAAGAAATTTATGCAGATTGCTGGTCTAAAAAAATTGCTCACGCATTTATAGAAAGGCGAGTTGATATGAATACTTTAATTGATCCAGGTAACGGAAAGAAAATGTCAACAGGTTGGAAAAGGTCATGAGTATGAAAAACCCTTATGCGTGTACTACTGTCTCTGCTTATATGCATCAAATCCTATTAGCAGACTTTGGAAAGCTAAAAGAAGAAAACGACGCCATAAAGAAAGAATTACAAGAAACTCAAATTAAATTAGAAGAAGCTTTACAAAATCAAAGCCCACCTAAACGCCCTCGTGGAAGACCTAGGAAAATAGTAAATGGATCAAGTAGTATTACATCAAGCTCAGAGTGAAATATTTAGTGATCTTTTTGTAAATAAAACAACTAGGTATGCCGTAGGAGTTTGTACTCGTGGTTTTGGAAAAAGTTATCTTGCGGCTATTTGTGCTATTCAAGCAGTTAGTGAACTTTTAGAATTACCAGAAAGCGTACCAAATAAAAATGTAACACTTTTAGCTCCAACTTATCAACAAGCTGTTGATATTTATTTTCCTTTATTATGGTATGAATTTGGAATGAAAGATTATGCAGATACCGGTTCTGCATATTCAGGTAAAATTAGATTTAAGAATGGCACTGAACTTCGCCTTATGTCATATGAATCGGCAGAAAGATTGAGGGGTACTGGCCAGTACTTTATTGTATGTGATGAGGTTTCTTCATGGCAACAAAAGCCAGGTTTAGAAGAAACTTGGAAAGCTACTCTTAAACCTTGTATTACTACTCGTTGGTCTAGAGAACAAGCTAAAAAATTTGGAGCACCGTCTCCCGGTAGAGCTTTAATTATATCAACTCCAATGGGCTATAATTATTTACATGATATGTTTAATATGGAGCATATAGATAATGATTGGAAAGGTTACCATTTTACTTATAAAGATGCACCTCATTTATCTCAAATAGAAATTGAAAAAGAAAAATTATTATCTGATCCTTTAAGATTTGCAAGAGAGTATGAAGCAAGTTTTGAAGATTCTGGAGCTAATGTATTTTATAACTTTAGAAGAACAGAACATATTGCAGAAGATATTCCTTATTTTGGAGACGAAGAAGATGTACATGTTGCAATTGACTTTAACGTAGGTGTTATGGCATGGTCTGCCTTTGCTAAACGAAGTGATCAAATTCATTTTATTACTGATGGTAAAGGAACACCTGATACTACTCAACTTGCAAAAATGTTAAAATCTAAGTTTCATGGACATCGTATTTATGCTTACCCTGATCCTTCAGGAAGAGCTAGAAAAACTTCTGCAGCAGCAGGTATTACTGATTTTAAAATTTTAGAATCAGAAGGAATTACTTGCAGGGCAAGACGAAAAGCCCCACCTATCGCAGATTCTGTACAAGCAGTTAATCTTATGCTTAAGAATGCTGCTGGTCAAACTCGTATGTATTTTAGACCAGAATGTCAAAATACAATTAAATCAATGGAAACTACTGTTTGGAAAGAAGGCTCTATCGATAGTGCGCAAATTGATAAAACCATGGGAGCAGAACACCATTCTGATGGCGTAAGATACGCTACAGAATACTTATTCCCAGTTCAAACAGGTAGTAAAAAAGTCATTTGTAATACAATGACATTCTAATAGGATCCTAAAATGTCTAATAGTGGTACTTTTAATCTAAATGCAGGTGGTATTTTTTACACTGCAAATAGTAATAAGAGTGTGGGAGATCCCTCAGACCAATACACAAGTATTCGTCCTTTGTGGGATCGTGCTCGTGCTGTTGTTCAAGGTCAACGCTTTTCTAAAGCTTTTGACACTTACGTTGATACAATGAATTTTAATAATTTGTTGTTACCTTTTTCACCTAGCATGACTCAAAATCAATATGATTTCTATAGAGCTGAGGCTGAATTACCGGGATTAACTTCTCAGTATGCTCGTGTTCTAGTAGGCTCAATGCTTCGTAAAGGAGTTAATTTAGAATTGCCAGACAATGCACCAGAAGGTGCTAAAGAATGGCTTTTGCATAAATTTACAGCAGATAATAAATCTATTCATTCTTTTTTAGATGAAGCTATGTGGGAAGAAATTCAAACTTCTCGTGCTTGGGTATTAGTTGATTACCCCCAAGTTATGTCAGAACTTTCTCAAGATGAAAGTGAAGAAATTTATCCTTATCCTCGTTTATTAAGAGCGGAATCAGTTATTAACTGGAAAGAAGGAACACATCCAATTAAAGGAACTCCTGCTCTTACTCAAGTTATTTGTCGTTATTACACGCAAAACTATGAAGAAAATGAATTTCATCCAACTTATACAGACACTGTAGTTGTGTATGATTTACCTGATGGTTATTTACGTGTTCGTATTTATGAGCGTAAAAAAGATGATGAAAATGTTCCAATTATTAATGGTGAAGTACAACAATATTATAATGTAGAAGGTGGTGGTTTTAAAGGTTCAGGTAAATCTAATCAATGGGAACTTAAATCTACTAATATTAATGTTCTTAAAAACGGAGAAAGATTAGATTTTATTCCGCTTTGGCCTTTAAATGGACAATGCCAACCTTCAGAACCAATGCTACAACCGCTTATTGATCGTGAAATTGGTTTGTATAACAAAGTATCTCGTAGAAATCATTTACTGTATGGTGCAGCAACTTACACACCTGTAGTAGCTTCTGATATGTCTGATGAAGAATTTGAAGAATTAGTTTCTGCTGGATTAGGTTCATGGTTGCGTGTCCGTGAAGGTGAAAAAATTACTGCATTAGAAACACCAACTAATGCTTTAAAAGACATGGAACAAGCAATTAATAATACCATAGACGAAATGTCTAAAATGGGTATTCGTTTGCTTTCACCTGAAGGAAATAGTTCTGGTGTAGCTTTAGAAATTCGTAATGCTGCTCAAACAGGTTTACTAGGTAATCTAAATACTCGTGTTTCTATTACAATGGCAGAAATAATTGCATTTATGTTAAATTGGAAATACGGTACCGATTATACAACTAGTGATATTAAATTTATGCTTTCTGGAGACTTTAATCCAGCACCTCTTGGTTCTGATTGGATGCGCTTGGTTACAGAATGGTATCAAGCAGGTCTTATTCCTCGTGCAACATTCTTGGATATTGCTAAACAAAACGATATTATTCCAAACGATTATGATGACAAAGAAGCTATTTCTGAAATTGAAGAAGATGACTTGATTGTACCAGTAAGAGAACAGTTTGATGTTAATGTAGAATTACGTCAAGCTAAAGCTACAGGCACATATTCTGAAACAGGATACGCTGATTCAAATAATAAAGCACAAGGTGGCGCAACTATTCGCCCTTTACGTGAAAGAACTAAACCTGTAAATGATGGGAGTATTTCTCCCGAACGTTAATTCAAACAATAAAAAGCCCCTTTAAGATTACTTATTGGGGCTATTTATTAGGAGAAACTTATGTCAATTAATACAACGCTTTATGATAATGCAGTTCAAAATGCAGCAGATATTCGTATTGCAGAAGAAGAATTATTTACTCAGCTAGATCGCTTAAACAGAGACCATCAAAGCCGACTATCTAAACTAATTGCTCGTAATAGTAATGAAAAAGATTTGTTATCCGAAGTTACTCGTTACAAAAGTATTTCCAAAACTACTATTGAAAATGCTTTAAATGAAATTGGAATTAAAGAATTATCGTTTCAAAAAAATAGTATATCTAGTGCATCTAAAAGTTTTTATAAATTAAAAGATGTTTCAAGAGAAGGTTTTTTAAACTCTATTAAAAATAATCCAATTAGAGGAAATAAAAATTTAACTCAACAAATAGATGGTATTTTTAACAAACAAGAACAAAGAATTAAATCTATTCTTTCTAAAAATATTTCTTCTAAATCTCAACTTAGTTCTGAAATTAAAAATGCAAGTAACTTAAGTAGAGCGCAAAGCCATACCTTATTTGCAACTTCTAGTACTCAAAGTCAATCAGAAGCTTTTACTAGGACTATGGAAGCTAATAAGGATATTATAAAAGGATATCGATTTACTGCAGTGCTTGATTCAAGAACTTCAGATATTTGTCAACATCACGATGGTGAAATATATCCTGTAGATGATCCTAAGTTTGTTCCTCCTTTACATTGGAATTGTCGTTCAGTATTAGTTCCAGTTTTAAAATCACACAGTGAGCTTATTGGTACTGATAGTAAACGTATTTTATATTCTGTTTTAGAAAAAATGAACGTAGTTTCTATTTCTAAACTAGATGGTTTAAATCCTAAACTAGAAAGTTATGATGTTTGGTTACGTAGACAACCTACAGAAGTTCAATTAAAACATTTAGGTAATAACTTAGAAAGACTAGCTTTGTTTCAAAATGGTAACTTACATTTAAAAGATTTTCAATCTGCTAGAGGAACTAATGTTAGCGCAGAAGTACTTTCTAGAAAAGCACAAGAAGGTCTTTTTGATACTCCTATAAGAACTACTAAGTATCAACCTGCAGCTAACTATGATTTTAAAGTAGAGGCTTATAAAGTTGATGACTTAATCAAAAATAAAAAAGCTCAAAAACAATTAAGTGAACTTTTTGAAATTGATGAAAGACATAGTATTTCTCCTTTATCAACTACTGAATTTAGAGGAGTTACCTCAGAAACTAAAAGACAAAATAGGTTTAGATCTAAAACTGTAGCAGATGAAGATTTGATTATGGATCCAGTTACAGGAATTGTAAGAAATCCATTAATATATAGGCCTAATAATAAACTTTTAGAAGAAAGATTAGAATTAGTAAGAAATTCTAAAATTTTAAATAAAGAACAAAAAAAGTTTATTGAAGATTTTGTGAATTCAATGGAAGATAGATTAAGCACCAATAATCGTTCTGTAATTACAGAAAATTTACGTGTTACTTTTGAAAGACAGCTTAATGTTGATTCTCCTAGCTACAATAAGCCATGGGAAAACTTAACTGCAGTAATTAGAGCAGAGAATACTAATGCGGTTGCTAACGTATCTCGTAGATTAGAGCGTACTTATCGCAAAGATTTAAAGCACATGGTAGTTGCAAATGTTAGTCCTGATGCAGACGTAATGCCTTCTGTTAATATTTTTGGTACAATTCGTACTTTTGATGAAATTGAAGATAGTATTGCAAGCAATCAACGTTTTGTAGATGACTGGATTGATCGCAAAGGTTTAAAAATGGCTACAAAAGCTTATTTTAGTGGTAAAGCTCCTTTGCGAAATTACTTTTTACCACCTTCACAAGTTAATCCTTTAGACTTTAAAAAACGTATTATAAAAGCTTATGATGAAGTTATTGATAGCTTAAATTTCCCAGCAAAAGCTAAAAAATATATTAAACAACAAATTGAGTTTTGGACACAAAATCCAATAACTGTTGCAGAAAATGCTTTAATTGACTTTGCTAGAGAATTAAATGTTCGTTGGTATCAATTAGTAGAATTAGAATTTCTTTATAGAGCGCTTAATATTAACATTAGAAAAGCAGTTGTAAATAATTCACCTGAAATTGTTAAAGTAAATACTAGAGCAATTGCAAAAGGTCTTAAAGCGTTAGCAGATGGTTCTACTTTAGACTATGATACTTTAGCTATTAACGTAGGTAAAGCACTGTATGATGAATCTCGTATTGATTTACCTTGGCGTAAACCAACTCTTAAAGATTATCATAAAAATGGTTCTAGAATTTTAGCTGATTTAGAAAAACAAGGTCTTATTAAAATAGGTCAAGCTACTGTTACTCGTCAATCTGTTATTGATGTTAAAACAGGAAGACCAGATCCTTCAGGTTATAAAGAAGTACAACAAAGAGAAATTGAGATTCTAGATCCAGAACTTTCAAAATTACAACAAATTAATAGAGAGTTATATATTGGTCGTAGAATTGGTATTACTCAAAAGAAAAATAGGTTATATTTAGAACCACCAGTTGAAGGAAAAGGCGCTTCTAATATTAAATACAAAGATGCACAAGGAAAAGTAACTAGCGAAAAAGTTATTACTCGTTCAGCTTCTGCTAAATTAGGTACAGATGAAGATGCAATTGGAAATCAATTAGATCGTGATTTTCAACAACAAACTAATTATGCAAATAGTCTTACTTGGGGTTTAGATAATCAATTTACAGATTTTTTCCAAGATGTTGTTTATTATACACCTAAAGATGCAAAACGTGTAACTTCTTCACCTAATTTATTTAGAGAAGTAGTTAAAAGGCGTGGAGAACAGGGTACTATGTTTATGCAATCTATGAAATGGCATAGACAAAAAGGTACTAATTGGTCTAATATTCATCAATTTGATGGTCGTGGTCGTTTTTATGAGCAAGGTTATTTAGCAGCTACTCGTGGAGAACTTGTACGTCCTTTTTTACATACTACCTTTGATCAATCTGGTAATAATGCAATTATTTTAGAATTAAAGAAACAGTTAGGTGCAACAGTAGGAGATAAAAATTTAGGACTCTCTACTAATGGACGTTTTCAAAACTTTAATGATAATTTAGATGATTTCCTAGAAATAGGAGCTATTATTCAAGGAAAGTATAACCAAAAACAAAGGTCTATTAATGAATTTTTAGAAAATAAATTAATTGCACATGTTGATGATATTGGGGATGCTGCTGAAATTGGTAAAATAGCTCGTTATTCTTTAGAAATAAAAAGAATTGAAGATCATCTTAATAAATCTAAACTAACCTTAAAAGCTAAGAAAGTAGAAAAAGGAATAGTATTTCAAACTTGGGATGCAGATAACGCTAACCATAATTCTATTATGAAAAAATTTAAAACTAGATTGTTAGTAGAAAATGATGCATCAGCTTCTGGAGCACAACAAATTGCTTTAGCTTCAGGAGATAAGTTATTAGCAGATGCTTCAAATGTTATTCCAACTCCACAAAAACAAAGGTTATACGATTTAGCTGCTCAAGCTACTGTAGCAAACCCTCAATTCCAAAAACGTTTTGGGCCAGAAGGTTTAAACTTAGGTATTGACTGGGAAGATTTGCAAAAAGGTGCTAAAGCTCAAAATATGGTAACTTTTTATGGAGCTGGAGAAGTAACAAAAACTTTAAACATTGAATCAAAATTTGCTAAAGTGCTTACTAAAAATGAACAGAATATTGTTGTTTATTCAGATAAAGCACCTGATGCACCAAATGCTTTTTCTCAAAAAGAATTATATAATGCAATTGAAGCTAATATTAATGATGCAGAAGCAAGAGGTTTAACTAATACAGTAATTGGTTTAAAACAAGTTAAAGATGAACTAGACCAAGTTTTAAAAAAAGAAATTTCTATAGGAGATCATTTATTACGTTACTCTAGCGAAAAAGATGATATAGTAGCAGATTTTGTTAGAAAAACTACTAATACTAGAGCTAATCTTATTACTCCTAAAGATTTTGAGTTTATTAATAGAGTAATGTCTGAAGAATTAAGTAAAATTGCTCCTTCAACGGAAAGGTTTATTACTTTTTGGAAATCAGCGGCTAGATCTTATGTGAATGTTTCTGGAACTGTAGATATGCCTTGGGTTAACTATAGAGGTAAACAATTTACTCAATTTTATAGACCTATATCTGAGGAATCTATTACTTTCAAAGATCCTATTACGGGTAAATTAATTTCTAATAGATATAGAAACTCTGTAGATAATGGACTACTACGTTCTTCTGGTTCAGCTGGAGATGCTCAAACGGGATTAGGTGTTAACGGAAATCATTCTAATGATGCTAGTTTAGTTCAAGGCTATTGGTTAAAAGCAAGATCAGAAAAGAAAAGAGTAGCAACTATTCATGATGGTTTTTTTGCACCTATTGAAGATGCTGATTGGACAATTAATACTCTATATGAATTAATGGGTGATGCTGTAGAAAGTAATTCTATTAAAAATACCTTAAAAGCAATGAGAAATTCTGCAAAAGAAAACATTAATAGAGAAACACGTAGAGAACAAGCTTCTATGCTAGACTCTTTATTACAAAAAGCAGATAAAGGTTTGTTAACTAAAAATGATATTTCTAACTCTTTTAAAACTTTACCGGGTTTAAAAGAGTATATTAAAAAAGAAACAAAGTTAACAGATTATGAAATAAGTAAAAAATTAGGAAATGTTCAAAAACAATCTATTTTAAACGATTTAATTTTTAATATTAACGATGAATTTTATTCTGTTAAAACTTTAAAAGATAGTTTAAATGAGATTATTCTTTTAGAACAGGGCTTAAATAAAAAGTTTAAATTAAGCACTAATCAAATTTTAAATGAATATGCTAAACATGGAACTAAAAAACGTTTACTTATAACTCAAAATAAATATAAAGAAGGTACTTTAAGTAATAGTTTATTTTTTAATCAATATTTTAAAGAACCAGCTTTAACACCTCAAGAAGCTGCAAAATATAGAGATGCCGTAAAGAAAGCAACTGCTCAAAAGAAAGCTATTCCTTCAGTTTCTGAAGCTTTAGGTAAAAAGCCTTCTCAAAAAGAAGTACTTCGTAAACAATATGGCATAAGTAATCTTAAAAATCTTGAAGATAAACTTGTAAGTGGTGACTTTAATTTTGAAACATTTTTTAAAACAGAATTAACCAAAACTGAAAATCCTTTAAATTTAAAAGATTTAAAAGAAATAATTAAAGAAGTTAGTTTATCTCAAAATCCAGATATTAATATTAAAGATATAATTGCAGGAATAAAAAGTTATCGTGGTAATCTTAGAAGTGTTCAAAGAAAACAATTAAGAGAAATAGATAACTGGTATGAAAGCATGCTAGCAGAAGCTACTCGTTTACAATTAATTGACAAAAATAAAACTAATAAAATAGTGTTAAATAAAATTGATCAATGGCAAAATAGCTTAGTTAAAAGAAAATTTAATTATCAACAGTTACCTGCTTTTTATAGAGATTGGTCTGAAGATTTAGAAAAATATTTTGAAATTAAAAGTCTAGCAGAATTAAATATTAAATATCGTTCTGGTAATTTTAGTATAGAAGATTTTTTAAGAATTCAAGATAATAGGTATAGAGAATTAAAAAAATCAGATATTATTAAAAAACCATTAGAAAATCAAGATAGATATGGAATCGGGCCGTAAAAAAGCCCGATTTTTCAGCGCCATAAAGAAATAAATTGTATAATTTTTATACTTTATTATTTATAATTTTTATTATTTGGTCGGTGACCAATTCTTTTTAAGAGCAGTGCTCTAAGGAAATACAATGTCAGAAGAAAAAATTTCGGAATTAAATGAGAATATTGCAGCGGCAGAAGCTGCTATTAATACCCTTGAAACCCAAATAGGTAAAGAGAATCTTTCTGCAGAAAACTCTATTAACAAACCTTCAGCAAAACAAGAGTTAGACGAACGCTTAAATGATGTTGATTTAAAACAAATGATTGAACGTCGTGTTCAAGAAGAAGTTAATCAAGCAAAATCAGCATTTAAAGATAAACTAGATGAAGTTTATAAATTGCGTGATCAAGCTATTAAAGAAAAAGTTACGCTTGAAGAAGAGAAGAGAAAAGCAGAAATTAAACGGATGGAAGATGAAGGCAAACATAAAGAAGTTGCTGAATTAAAAATGGCTGAGTTAAATGCGCGTTTAGAGACTCTCCAGAAAGAAAACACCAAGCTTACTCGTGATCAAGCAGTGCGTGATGCAATGAGAGGTGTAGACTTCCGTTCAGACGTGGCCGCAGAAATGGCTCAAGAAAGAATTCTAGGCCAACTGATCCAAGATGAATCTGGACGTTGGACTCATAAGAGTGGTATCTCTATCAAGGAATATGTTGATCATTTTACAAAAGACGAAGAAAACACTTTTCTTTTGAAAGCAAAAACAAATAGTGGTTTAGGAATGGCGCAAGCCGCTGGAACTGCTAATACAAATTTAGACAAACCATTAACTGAAATGAATACTGAAGAATTGTTACAACATTTTTCTAAACAAAGCCCTTCAGGAAGTTTCGGTTACTAAAATATTTTTAAGGAATAAAAATGGCAATCTCTTCTAATACAACTATTGGCAATTTTTCATTTGCCATTCAGAGTGCTCTTTCAGCTTACTCTGATGAAATGTATACTAATGCCAAAAAATTATCAGGTACTGGAATCGTAGGCTCTAATGCTCAAGTTGATCCTAACACTGAAACTTTTATTGGTCAAACTCGTTTCTATAAGCCTTATGCTTCACAAACAGTAAATGTTGCTTCTACTAGTGTTGCAACTGACGGTTCAAAGCAAGCGTATACTTCAGACTACCTGACTTATGTCAAAACAGTCCGTACACATGGCGCACAAGAGATTAACATGCAACGTGTTATTTCTCAGCAAGACGGCCTTGCTAAAATCGCTCGTGATTTTGGTGAAGTTCGTGCTCAAGACGAGCATGATGCAATTATTAACATCCTTCAAGGTGTTGCTAAAAATGAAGCAGCAGTTGGAACTGGTTACAGCGCTTTTGGCGGTAACTATGATTCAGACGGAATTGGTTTCTTTGTAGACGTTAACGCAGGCGGTGCTTTTGGTACTGATACTGATCAAGGTCTTTTGACTGCTGGTGGTATTTCTACAGGTTATGGTGCTATTCGTGCTGAAAACCTATTTACTGCTCTTTCTCTTGGTTTTGCCGATCATGAACCAGATTTCGTATATATGATTACTTCTCCAGAAGTTATGACTCAATTACGTGTTGCTAACATTGTTGATCAAACTACTGTTACTGAAGGAAATCTTGAATTTACTACTGCTTTTGGTGGTAAGTTCCGTCTTCTTATGACTCGTGCTGATCAGGGTAACCGTGGTGCAGACTCTAATGTACACGCTAATTCTGTTAAGACCACATTTATGGTTAAGCCAGGTGCTGTTGAAATGGCACAACTTGCTGTTCCAATGCCAGTAGAAATGTATCGTGATGCTAACAAGTATAACGGTGGCGGAACTACTGATATGTGGTATCGTTGGGGTTACGTTATGCATCCAATGGGTTATGATTGGACTGGTGCGGCCACTGCGTTTGCAACTAATGCTACTTATAATGCAGCAGCGTCATGGGACCGCAAGTATGACGTGTTGAATCTTGGTATTCTTCCAATCTTCCACGCTTAATTGAGAGGTGAGGTATGGCTTTAGTGCTAGGCATCAATAGCTATGCTACTATAGAAGAGGCTGATATTTATTTTGAGTCTCGTATTGACGTAGCTACGTGGGAATCAGCTGATGACACGCTTAAGGAGCAAGCTCTAGTTACTGCAACTAGATACTTGGACACTCTTGCCTACACTGGGTATGTTACTGACACTGATCAATCTATGTCATGGCCTCGAACAGGTGCTATTTATAGCCCTCAAAGAGGTCGTGATGTACAATTTAATAAAGATTATGTTTGGACAGAGCTAAGTTTATTAACATCAGAAGTTTTTACTACTGCTTTATATAACTTACCTTTAGAAATTCGTTTAATTAAAACAGCAACAATAGAACAAGCATACCATTATTTAAATAATGATGGACTTCTTGACAATACTGGAGGTCTTCCAGATAGGGTTGAAGTTGGATCCATTACTATTGATGGTCTTAATGGTAATTCGGAAATTCCTGCTCGTTCTAGGTTAGTAAGTAATTTAATTAGACCACTATTAATTAATGGTGGCTCTTCAAAATGGTTTAGGTCTAACTAATGGCATTAAAATCTTTAATAAAAAGTCAAGTGAAAAAAGCATTTGACAGTTATTTAGAAGATCTAGCCCAAGACATTACTTTAACCAATAAATCTGCAAGCTCTTATAATTTTGCAACAGGTCAAACTACTGTTTCTGATAAAGCTTCTGTGATTGTAAAAGGTGTGTTAGTAGAAGGAAAGAAAGATCCAAAAGATCCTTTAAATACAACTACTGCAAAAGATATACTTTTAATTAATGCAGAAGATGTTACAGAATTTAATCTATATGATTCTATTACAGTAAATGGAAAAACTTACAATATTAATTCTTTTACTAATAATGGTTTTTTAATAGAAGCCGACATTAGCGGAGGTTAATATGGCTAAATTTACAGAGGTTATTGAAGATATTGAAGGAATTTTTGCTACTTCCTCATGGACTTCAAAAAGCATTCAAGCATATCCTGTTAACTATACTGGATCTTATACAACTGAATTTATTAAATTAGAAGTGGTTCCCTCAAGACCTCTTAATATTTATAGTAATTTAAGTGTACAAGGTCAAATTATAGTTCAAATTTATGTACAAACAGGTTTAGGCAGTAGAAGAATTGCACAAATTGCAGATGAATTAGACGATGTACTTCAAGCTAAAACTTTAAGTAATGGCACTCAGACTGGCACTAGTGCTTTATCTTTCTTAGGCGTAGATCCAGATGACAATTCGCTATTTAGAGCGGATTACACAATTTCATTTAAAAAATACTAAGGACTAACAATGGCTCATATTAACAGTATTACAGCTGTTCGTTTTGCTTCACTTGCTTATTCAGACGGAACTCCTGCTGATTTTACAGCAGCAAGTGCAGCCACTCGAGGAGCAAATGCAAAAGCACTTTTTACAGGTGCTAATAACGTTACTCTAGTAGGTGACCTTCGTGAATTTCCTTCACTTGGTACTCCTGCTAATATTGTAAACGTACCTGTTTACGGACAAGGTCAATCGCAACAAGTTGGTGGTCAATCAGACGCTCCAACTCTTGAATTTACCCTTAACTACAATCCAGCTAACCACGCTACTCTTGATACCCTTCGTCGTAATGGTACTCAGGTTACTTGGCGTGTACGTTTAAGTGATGTAGATGGTGTACAATCAGATACCGATGTTCCTGCAGATGACACTAAACTTTATAATGATATTTACTTTAATGGTAAAGTAGAATCATTTGAAATTACTCCTTCTCTTTCAGATTCTATGCAAGCAACTTTCTCAGTTTCTTGTCAGTCTGACTTTGAAGGGCCTTATTCTGAAGTTAGTGGAACTTACGGAACGCCTTAATTAAAACTAAAAGAGTGACTTTAGGGTCACTCTTTTTTATTTATAAGGAGTTTCAATATGAAACTTATTATTGAAACTAAAGATATTGCACGTTGTGTTGAAACTAACAAAGAATTTGCAATTACTAATTTAGAAAAACTTAAAGCAAATAACGAAATTGTAGAAGATAAAACTAAACCTGCAATTAAACCAAAAACACGTTCTTTTTCAGAAACAAAAAAAGAAGATACAAATTCTGAAGAAGAGTAATGGAAAATAGTTATGTCAGATAATTCAGCACCTTTTTCAAAGGCATATGTGCTTAAAACTACTTCTCGCCATATGAGGCGTAGTATTGATATTAGTATTAGAAAAACTTTTGATAGAATGAAAGATTTTTCAGAAGATAATAGTAAAAAAACTGAAGTAATGGAAACTCTAGATTGTTTACACAAAATGCGTAAAATGCTAGATGATTTTCAAATGTATAATCAACATTTATTTATGGAAAATCAAGATACGGAGTAAATACTATGCCAATGGGTAAAGGAACTTACGGCTCAAAAGTAGGTCGTCCATCAAAAAAAGCATTTAAAACTTGTGCAACTTGTAAAACTAAAGCTAAATGTAAAGCTGCTGGTAAATGTTTAGGTAAAAAGTAATGCCAGGTAAGAAAAAAGGCTTATGGGATAATATTCATGCAAAGCGTAAACGCATTAAAGCAGGATCTAAAGAACGTATGCGTTCTCCGGGTTCAAAAAATGCACCTACTGCTAAAGCATTAAAAGAAGCTTCTAAAAAGAAAGGTAAAAAATAATGCCTTTAAAAAAAGGGTATAGTAAAAAAACTATATCTGAAAATATTAGAAAAGAACGTAAAGCCGGTAAAAAACCCAAGCAAGCAATTGCAATAGCATTGGAGACAGCAAAACGTGCCAAGCAAAAAAGATCCAAGACTAGAAAGAGCAGGAGTTGAAGGTTTTAATAAACCTAAACGTACTCCTAATCACCCTAAAAAATCGCATGTGGTAGTAGCCAAAGTCGGAGATAAAATTAAAACAATTCGTTTTGGGCAACAAGGCGTTAAAGGTGCAGGTTCTAATCCAAAGTCAGCTAAAGAAAAAGCACGTAAACGTAGTTATTACGCTCGCCATAATGCACAAGATTCAAAACCATCTAAGTTATCAGCAAGATACTGGTCACATAAAGTTAAATGGTAATTATATATAAGATTATTTAAGGAATATTAAAATGAGAAAATTCGTAGGAAAAGTTCAAACTAAAAAAATTGATTTCATGGGAAGTAAATTAGAAATTCGAAAATTAACAGCGGGTGCTGTAGAACGAATTGGTAAAATTGCTTCAGAAAAGTCAGAGAGTGAGGATCCAAATGCATTGGATACTGTTGTTGTTATCTTAAATGAAGCAGTAATTCTACCAGAGGATGAAGATCCAATTGATTTGGAGTTGCTTCGAGAATTCCCTCTAGACGAACTCAATAACATTGTTAATGAAGTTATGACTTATGCAGGCGTTACAGCCCCTTTAATGGACAGGGTGGACGCAGACGCTTAAGCCCTAAAGAACTACAAAATTACGAATTAGCTTTTCAGCTTAAAATGACATTAGCTGAAATAAAAGAGATGGATTACGAAGAATATTTAGGATGGTTTGATTACTTTTCAAGACGGCCTCCTGATTGGAAAGATGATTTAAGAACTTATTATATTATGTCTTCTGGCATGGGTCAATTAAAACAAAAAGCAGAAGATATTTTTCCATCTATACGAGCAGTTAAAAAAGACGAAGAACAAGAAAGAGAAGAAGGCGCTAAGCTATTGAATAGTCTTAAAGCTTCCCCTTTTGGTATAACTTTACTTAATGCTGGTATAAAATAAATGCTAAATTTCTATCGCCCTATGATGGTGAGCTATTAGTAGTTCATAGTCATAGGGCTTTTTTAGTTAAAATATTTGGAGAGTACAAATGGCACTTACTTTTAAGATTAAAGGAATTAAAGAAACATTTGATCAACTTAATTCTGAAATAAATCAAATTGCTAATGAAAAAACTAGAAATTTGACTAAACAAGCAGTAAGAGATCTTGTACTAAAAACTCCAGTAGATACCGGTTATGCAAGAGATTCTTGGGAAGTAATCACTAAAGAAATTGATGAAACAAAATTAGTTAAAGAAAAAGTAATTGCAAGTATTGAAAATAAAGCCGAATACATAGCAAAATTAAATGCTGGTTCTTCTCAACAAGCACCCTCTAGGTTTATTGAAGAAGCTGTTTTACAGTACTTTGAACCAGATGGTGTTATAGTTCAAATTAAAAAAGATTAGGAGTTTTTAAATGGCAGTACAAATAGACGTAAGGGCTAATTCAGAACAAGCCCAACGTAGCCTTGAAAAATTAAATAATTCTGTTAAAAATATTGAAGTTTCAGCTGACAGCGTTAACTCCAGTCTTAGAAGTTTAAATCGAGCAGCACAATTTGCTGCAACTGCTATTACTGCTGCTTTTACTGGTTCTGTTATTACAAGAGCGGCTGATTCTTATAAAAGAATTAATACACAATTAAGATTAGCAACACTTAATGCTAAAGGTTTAGTTGCAGCCCAACAAAATGTTAATAGAATTGCTATTCAAACTAGAAATAATATAGAAGGAACAGCAGTTTTATATGCTAGACTTAATAAATCTGCAATTCAATTAAATAAATCTCAAGCGCAAACAGCAAAAGCTACAAGAGCTATTTCACAAGCAATCCAAATATCTGGCGCTTCTGCTGCTTCTGCTCAAGCTGCAATTATTCAATTAGGACAAGGTTTAGCCTCTGGAACTTTAAGAGGAGAAGAATTAAATTCTGTTCTTGAACAAACACCACGTATTGCTAAAGCTTTAGCCGATGAATTAAATATAAGTGTTGGTCAACTTCGTAAAATTGCTTCAGAAGGAAAATTAACTTCAGAAGTTGTTTTTAATGCGTTAGTAAATCAATCAGCTAAAATTAATAGTGAATTCTCTCAAGTCTCAGTTACAGTTGGACAAGCTCTTTCTGTTTTTAATACAGGAGCAAGTAATTTTCTTGCAAGTTTAGATAAAGCTGTTGGTTTATCAGATAGCTTAGCTAAACGCATTATTATTGTAGGAGAGGCGTTAAACGACTTTGGTGCTACTTTTGAAGATAGAGTTACTATTTTAGAAGCTAGATTAACTTTATTTAGAATTCAACTTTTAAGATCATTTAGAACTACTTTTGCTAAAATTACTGATAGCCTAAAAAATATTACTTTTGAAAATATTACATTTGATGTTAGTTCTAATGCGTATACTAATGCAACAAAGAAAATTTCTGAAATTGAAACTAAATTAAAATCTTTAACTGGCTTTAATATTAAGATTGATTTTAGTGCAATAGAATCTTCGATTAATACTGTAAAAAGTTTTACTAAAGAAATTTACAATTACTTTGAAGATTTATATATAAAGTTAGTAGGTAACTCTATTATTCCTGATATGGTTTTTGCCATTATTGACTGGATGTTAACATTAAAAGCAGAAACTCTTCCTGTTATTGAAGATTGGAAAAAAGAATTTGTTGGTAAAATAGAAGAACTATATAGTAAAAGTGTAAGAGGTCTTGGCGATTTTGTTTATGCTACTAAAACTCAACTTGAAAGTTTAAAAGAAAATTCTTTTATTAAAAAAGGTTTTGATGTTGTAGAAAAATCTTTAGATAGAATAAAAGCAAGTGATGCATTTATTTCAGTAAACTCTGCTTTATCAGAAGCTAAAAATAAAGCTTTAGAAGTAGGTAATACTTTAAAAGATTCTTTTAAAACTACATTTACATTTGATGATGATACTGTATCTACTTTAACTGGATCTTTTGGACTTGCTTTAACGGCTGCTACTTTATCTCCAGATCTAATTAATGCTTTTAGAACGCTTTTTGATAATTCATTAGCTTTAGTAAAACCTATAGCTATTTTAACTTTAAGTGAAAAGTTTGGTAGTGATATTGCAAGAGTTTTAAAAGAAAAAGTTGATTTTGAAAGTCTTGGAGAAAGTATTGGTACTGCTTTCCGTAATATTGTTAGTGGTGCAGGAAGTAGTGGAACAGCCGATTTAGGTGCTCAACTTGGAGCTTCTTTCTTAAACTTCATTCAAGGTGGATTAAAAGGTGCTGTTTTTGATGCAGAATTTACTGATGCGTTAACTGTTGCACTTAGCGGTGTTTTTGTTGCTGCTGTTGCTTCTAAAGGTTTTAGATCTGCATTATTAGCCAGTTTATCTTTTAGTTTTACAGGTGCTTCAATCACTGATAAAATCGGACCTTTAGGTAAAGGCCGAGATGTTAATACAGATATAATTGGAGAACAAAGAGCAGCTAGTATCCAAAGAGTAATTGCAGGTAGTACTGCTATTGCAGGTAGTTTGTTTGCAGCACAAGTATCAGAAGAGTTAGGTGGTTCAGCTGCTGATCAAATTGCTGCAGCAATTGTTGGAGGCATGTTAGGTGGTGTTGCTGGCGCTCTTTTAGGACGAATAGGCGCTTCTATAGCTTTAGGTATTTCTTCTACTTTAGCAACTATAAGTGCAGCTGCAGGTTTAACTGCAGCAGGTGGAATAATTGCTGGTGGTATTTTAACAGTATTAACAGGTCTTGGTGGACTCCTTTTATTTCCTGAAGAAACTCAACTTTTAGTTAAATCAGTTTTTGGTGAAGCTGCTGCAAATTTTGTAAAAGAGTTAAGTAATACTTTAAGAACTTTTACACAAGAAGTTGGTCAATCTATTGGAGATGCTTTTAAAGAAGTTTTAAAATTCTTTGGAATTGAAAAAGATAAAGCAAAACTAACTGATCAAACTATTTCTCAAAGAGAAGCTTTTGAAAAAGCAATAGATAATCTTAGAGTATCAGAATTAGTTAGAGTAGACGATGCTTTACTAAGTAATGTATTAACTCTTCTTAGTAATAACAATAATACTAATCAAGAACTTGGAGTTTTAATAAGACAACAAGCTGCTTTAGCAAAAGAAACTTTAACTACTAATACTTTAAATGCTTTAGCTTCTGAAATCGAAAAGTTACCTAGTAAAGTAAAAGAGACAAATGATAGTTGGCTTGATGATTTTAGTAAAAGTGTAAAAGAAATTTTCTCTAGTGAAGATTCAGCGGTACTTAATCAAAGAGTTAAACCTAGCGTTGAGATTGGTAATGATCTTAGAGAAAAATCTTTAATTACTTTAAAATCTCTAGATGCTGTAACAAGTAAAAGAGAGGATCCTAGAGAATTAGTTAAAAATGCAATATCTATTCTTGAAAAAGGTGAAAAGAACGCTTTTGAAATTGCAAATGCGTTAGAAAAATTTAATACTCGAAATGACGAAATAAATAAAACCTTTAAATCTATTGCTGAATTATTTAGACAAGACGCTTTACGCTCTTTACAAGCTAGAAGAGAAGAAGATGCAGCTCGAGCTAGAGCTAGAGCAGAAGAAGGCAAAAGAAAAATTGCTGGTTTTGCTAATGGTGGTAGAGTTTGGGGTTCTGGTACTGGAAAATCTGATTCTATTCCTGCTTATCTTTCTAATGGTGAATATGTAGTAAATGCAAAAGCTACAGCACGTAATTTAGGAACTCTTTCTGCCATTAATGGCGGTATGAATGTTGGGGGTCAAGTAGGCCGTTATGAAAACGGTGGACTTGCTAAAATAATTCAAAATGTTTTAAAACATGAAGGTGGTAAGTCAAATAATAAATTAGATAGAGGTGGCAAAACTAACTTTGGTATTACTCAATCTGTTTGGACAGCAGAAGGTAATAAAGGTGATGTTTTTGATATTAGTAAAGAAGATGCTATAAAATTTTATAAACATTTATGGCAAAAGTCTAAAATATATAGATTTAACGAAGAATTACAAGCTCAACTTTTTGATATTATTATAAATAGCGGTTATGGTAATGCTGCTAATATGTTTCAAAGAGCTTTAAATATTAGAACTGCTTCTGGACAATTAGCACAAACTAGTGGTTTTGGTACTAAAACTATAGCTGCAATAAATAGACTTAGTAATAATCAAATGGTTAACATTAGATTAGGTTATTTTGATGATATTGTTAAAAATGATCCTGATCAAAAAGAATTTTTAAAAGGTTGGAGAAATAGAGCAAAATCTTTTAGAATGGCCACAGGTGGTAAAGTTGTAGGTCCAGGTACTGGACGTTCTGACTCTATTCCTGCAATGTTATCTAATGGTGAATTTGTAGTTAATGCATCTGCTACCAGTCGTAATAGAGGATTATTAGAATCTATTAATCGTACTGGATTTAAAAACGGTGGTGTAGCAGGTGTTAATTCTGAAAATTTACTTACAGATGGAACTTCTGAAGTTGTAGAAGGAATTAAAGATTTAACAAATGAAACTGTTACTTATTCTCAATTTGCGCAATTAGGCAAAACTGAAACTAATATTGTTAAACAATCTTTAAAAGCTATAGAACTTATTAATAACGACATGATTAATGCTAGTGCATCTGAAAGTGCTGAGTTATTATTACAAGTAGAAAACCTTAAAGGTGTAATTAGTAAATATCTTTCTACTGTTACTGGCGCAGATGGCGACCAAGCAAGTGGTGTTACCCAAAAGAGTTTTGCTGAAAAAGTAATGGAATCTGTTGATTTTAATGAAGCAGGTGCAGTTGCTGGTAGAGATTTTGTTAATACATTAAGAGTTGCCATTATAGAAGGCGAAGGCGGGGGTATTAAAAGTATCCTTAGAGGCTTTGTTGATTCATTTACTGCAAAAGTAGTTGATCAATTTTTTGATGGTTTAAGTACTCAATTTGCTGATCTATTTAGTGCAGATGGTCCCCTTGATTTAAATGATGCTTTTAAAAATATCGGTGAATCATTAAAAGGTTTATTTGGTGAGGGCGGAACGTTAACTAGTTTACTTGGTGGATTAGGAAATAGTATTAGCGGTATTTTTTCATCTATTAGTGGAATGATGGGTGGCGGAGGCGGAGGCGGCCTTGGTAGTATTATTAGCACTATTGGTGGCTTTTTTGGAGGTGGCGCTAGTGCTTCTAGTGTTATTCCTTCCTTAATTACACCTTTTGCAACAGGAGGTATGGTTGCAGGTCCAATAGGTGGAGAAGTTCCAGCTCTTGTACATGGTGGAGAAATGATTCTTAACCCTACACAACAACAAGCTTTGTTTAGTAATAAAAAAGCAAATGGAAATTCAAACAATGTTAGCGTTAATCTTCAAATTACTGGAGATGTATCTGCACAAACTCGTAAAGAAGTAATGAAATTATTACCTGAAATTGCAGATAGTACACAATATACATTTAGAGAAAGAGGAATAATATAATGCCACAATTTTTAGGTTTTGATTATGCTACGCCCCTCTCTATAACAAATAATGAACCTCGCTTTATTACTGACACTCAAAGTCTTCGCAGATATTCTGCGAGGACTGGTGCTCAAAGATGGGAATTATCTATATCTTTTGTTGGTGGTAAAAATCAAGATTTAAGTTCAGCTTTTCAAAGTCATTATATGCAATTTGGATCTGAATTAGCTTTTAATTTACCAATGCCACAAAATAAATATGCTGAAAGTCGATTAACAATAGCAGATGTAGACAATAATCTAGTTGCTGTTAGAGTATCTAGGGATGCTTCTGCTAATGATCAATTTGTTTATATTCAAGATACTGAAAATAACATACCTTATCTTATACCCAATGGTTATTTTATTAACTTTTCTGGGCATAGCAAAGTTTATCAAGTTTTAGAAGATGCTTCAGCTGGTATTGAAGAAAATACTTCAGATACCGATGAAATACAACTTAAAATAGGACCAAGATTACAATCAAATATAAGTGCAGGAACGCTTTTAATATTACAAAATGTTAATATTAGCGTTAAACATGAATTAGTTAATACTAATATAACTTATTCAGATGGCCTTATGCAAAGATCAACTTTAAATTTTGTAGAGAATTTAACGTGATTAGATATTATATTGAAAATGATCAATATCAATGTCATTTAGATACAGATAAATGGTCTTCTAATATAAGAAAAAGATTTGTACAAGAAGCTAAAGAATTAGCAAAAGAAGAAGATTATCCTTTAATTTGGTGTTATGTTTATAAAGATAAATATAAGTTTATGAAACATTTAGGTTTAACTTTTGTTAGAAATATATTAAGCCCTGATAATAAAGTAATTCATATATTTTGTTTAAATACGGAGAAAGTAAAATGTTGGCAGTAAACAGTCAAATAGAAAATGCTATTATAGATCCTCAAAATATTATAGCTATTACTTTATTAAAAATTGAGTTTCCTGTTTCAGCAGGCGGTCCTGTTTATTTAACAGATGCTGCCTCTGATTGGACAGGGCATGATGGAATAACTTATTTAGCTGATGGTACTCTTAAAAGCGTTTCTCCAATTAAAGCAGAAACTTCTGTTAGCAGAGATTTATTTAGGATAGTATTATCTGATTTACCTAATTTAGATAATACTTTTATTTATAGAACTAGATTAAGAATTGCTAATACGGGAGTACCTGTTACTCTTAGTATGGAATTTTTAGATGTAAGCTCTGAGATTACTAGTGTTCTTACAGGAACTCTCCAAATATATAAAGGTCAAGTTTCTCATGTAAGTTCTGAAGTAACTTCAGATAATGATTCTAGTATAACTTTAACTTGTTCTGGTCCTTTAACTAAATTAAGAAACATAACTAATAGATTAACAACACATAACAATCAAACAAGTTTATATCCAAATGATACTTGTTTTAAACAATCAGCGCTAACAGAAAATCCTGCTAGCTTTTTATTTGGTGGTAATAACGGAGCTTAAGTATGGGAACGCCTATTGAATGGATGATAGTCCAAGCAATAATAACAGCAGCTTCTATGGTTTACCAAGCGCAACAACAAAGAAAACTTAAAAAAGCGCAAGAGAGACAAAGAGAAAAAGCAAGGGATAAAGCTGCAACTAGAACTATTCAGTTTTCTGGTTCTAGTGAAAGTATAGATTTTTGTTACGGATACACAGGACTTGATCCTACAGAAGTAAATGTAAATGTAAATAGTAGTTTTAGCACTCCAAGTAATAGTAATTTAACTATCGGTAATTTAAATGATTTTACTGGAGATAAAAATGAATTATTAATAGTTCAAAGACCTATTTGTTTTGCACCAATAGAATCTGTTGTAACAATAGATGTTAATGGTGAACCTTTTACTGATGATAAATACAATAATTATTTTAGAAGTTATATTAATTTAAACGGAAATTCTTTCGATCCAACAGCAGTTGCTAATTCAACCACTATTGATTATACTGCTGTTTTTAATGATTTTGCTTATAGTTCTGAATTTTATAGACAAAATAGAGATGAACCTCAATATGGTGGTACTCCTTCTGTTTATTATTATATTAAAGGAAGAAAAATAAAAGCACCAATAGTAACTAATATTAGTGGTATTAACTATTATTCAATGAGTACTACTAGATCGTTTAATAGTAATGCAGTTGGAGTTCTTTTAGATTATTTGTTAGATGCTAATGGTGCTAATCTAGATACTGATAATCTTGATTTAGAATCTTTTTATAATGCTTATCAAATAGCAGCACAAGTAGTGCAACCAGCAGCAAGCGTATCTGGTAAAATTTTTGATGGCACTACAACTAGATCCGTAGTTAAATATGAATATAATGGATTAATTCCAAGTTCAGATGACCATATTACAAATATTGAAAGAATATTAGATGTTATAGCAGGCGCTATACTTTTAAGAGATGCTAGAGGTAAATTAAAACTTAATATACCAGATGAAAGTAAAACAGATTCAGAATTATCTGTTAAAACAATAACTGATAATGAGTTAATTGGTTATATTAAAATATCTCAAGCAGATAGTAATGATAAGTTAAATAATGTTACTATTTCATTTCCTAATGCATCTAAAGATTTTACTAAAGATAGTGTAACTTTTAATAATCCTGCTTTTTTAGCTGCAGATTTAAATATACCTTTAAAAGCTGAATTAGATGTTCCTGGAATTTCAAATAAATATCATGCAGAGTATTTGTCTAGAGTTATGGTTTCAGAGTCTAGATTAGAAAGTTATGAGTTTACAACATCTACGGAAGGTGTATTACTTGAACCGGGAGATATTATTAAATTTGAAGATAATGTACAAGGTTTAGACACTTATGCAAGAATTAATACAATTAAAGTAAATACTGATTTAACAGTTACTATAACTGCTAGTGAATTTTTTGTAGAAATTTACACTTGGTCTGATCAAGATGATGAAGTTATTTTACAAGGGCCAACTTTTGATTTTACAGTGTCTCCTCCTACTAACTTTACAGCTTCTTTAGGTATTAATACAACTACTAGGTTGTTTGTATTTGATTTTGCTTGGACAGATACTCCAGATATTCTTGTTAATGAATACAGATTAGAAACAAAGTTTAATAATACTTTTTGGAAAGAAATAGGTGTTATTTCACAAGGTATAGGTTTATTTACTTATTATCCTTCTGCTACTGGTAATTATGAATTTAGAATAAGAGCTAAAACTTTAGATGGTAGATTTAGTAATTATGCTGAATTTGCAACTCCTATAGCTATGACTAATCCACCACCTCCTAGAAATGTGCTTGTTGAAATACCAGCAGATTCTTCTATTAGGCGGGTAGCTAGAATTACTTGGGATGCCCCTGCAAATTACGAATCAACTTGGATTGCAGCATATAGTATTGAACAAAGATCTACTACTTATACAGATTGGCAACAAATAACAGTTACCTCAAGTAGAAATATTACTTCTCTTAACTTTATACCTGATCATCCAGATACTTATTATTTTAGAGTAACTACTATTGATAGAAATGGCGCTGAATCTGTTCCTTCAACAACAGTATCAAAAGATCTAAGTAGTGGTTTTGTAACAGACACGCATGTAAATTCAGCTAACAGTAATATTGTTTCTACTCAAGATTATAGATTAACTCAATTAGATTTAGTAGATACCGGTCAAGGTACTATTACTAATGGTTATATCTCTGGTGGAAACACAGATGATGCTTTTGCTTTTGAATTTACAAATACGCCAATTGGTTCTTTTTTACCAGATGATGGCGAGTGGATGCTAAAAAGAGATGATCCTTCTGAAACTCAATCTTTTTGGGCAAATGTTCAATATATGTGGGCAGAAGATAATCCAGCTACAAACGATAATACTAATACTAGATTTTATGATGATCGTGATAGGCCTGATACTGATACTTATGACATGTATGCTGATTCAGATGCAAATGATGGTAGAATTACTGTTACCCAATGGTCTGATTTTGTAGATAATTTATTAATTTTAAATACTACTAGTAATACAATTAGTTCATTTTTAAATGAAATTACTAATCCAATTTTAATACGTAAAGATATAGATAATTATGCATTATTCTTCGGATCTAGCTCTATTATTAATAACGAATTAGTTTTAAGTTTAAATCAATTGATTGATTCAGAAGGTAGTATTTCAGATTCTGATAGTATTTCTATTAGTGATACAGATAGAGAATTTTATTTAATAAGTGAACCACAATCAATTGCTATTGGTCCTTATACTTATCAAAAAGACACAGAAGCAACAGCAGGCGATTTACAAGACGGTGCTTGGGATCTTAGAAATGGAAGACTTGTTTCAGATTCTAGAACAAATTTTTTAACTTGGAACGATTGGGTTGGTAAATATTTAAGAATTGATGGTTTAACTTCTGCTGAAATGGATGCCGTTGGTTCTTTGCAAGGTCAAGTTATAGATTTAGTTTTTGATGCTAGCAATTCTTGTAGTGTGGTTATTGATTTAGTTCAGATAGAAGGAACCGATATTGCTTTGCATATTGCTTCTATTACAAACCCTGTTGGAAGACCCTCTAATACAGCTTTAACTCTTAGTGATATTGCGGATCATCGCCCTTTATCTTATGATTTTAGTGCTTCAATTGATTCTAGTAGAGTAGGTAAACATATTTTCTTCAATGTTGATACTATTGGATCTACTTATAGTACTCAAAATAATAATATTAGTTTATTTAGATATCAAAACCAAGGTGGTCAAGATACTAATTTCTGGTATGGTGATGACACAGAAAATGGATTTATTTGGAAATCTAAAACTGTAATTAGTTCTAATCCAGTTAGAACAAATAGTATTAGACCAATAAGACCAGGAGATGCCTCCTATTTTATGTGGGGCGATAGAGAAATTGTTGTTTTACCAATTGCAGAAACCTATACATTTTTAGAAACAGGTAATTATCAATTTAGATTAGTTGTTACTCCTACAAATAATGAACAAGCTGTTATTAAACCTATTCAAATGTTATTTTATGGTAGTAATATAATAGAAAACAGACTAGATACTGATGTATCTAATACTGGAAGGGTTATTAATTTTAATAAAACTTTTAGTAATATAGAATCTGTTCAAATTACTCCTGTTGATGCTACAGGTGCAACAAATGTATGGTATGATAGTTTAAGTTTAACTAGTGTAAGAGTTTTTGCTTCCCCTACTTCTGATTTAAACATTTCTATAAACGGATATTAAAGAGAGATAACAAAATGCCAATAAATAATACGGATAGTAGTACTATCCAACAAAACTTAACAAATGTAAATACAACAGAAGCTTTAGCTAGAAGTGCTTTAGATAGTATTATCTTAGAAGTTGATGCTATTCAAAGTAAATTTTTCCAAACAGGAACTACTGCTACTTCTGATTTAAATAATGATATCATTGAAAAAAATGCGATAGATACAACAAATGCAGGAACTGCTGGTCAAGTTTTAGCTGTTGATACAAATAATACAGCAAATATGACTTGGGTTTCTGTTAGTTTAGATGATCTATCAGGAACTGTTTCAACAAATCAAATTGAAAATGATGCAGTTACTCTTGGTACTAAAACTACAGGTAATTATGTTCAAACAATTGCTAATGCTAGCAATGGAGTAATGGAAGTTACAGGAAGTGGTTCAGAAAGTGCAGATGTAACTGTTAATTTATCTTATCAGCTATCAGCAGACAGCGCTGTAACTTACTCAGCAAATGTACCAACTTCTGGTTCTTTTAATGGTAAAAAATTTTTATTTGTTTATTAAGGAATAGCTATTATGCCAATATGGATAAATGATAATAATGCAGGAATCCAAGAACTTAAAAAAATAGCTGTATATAATAGTGGTACTCCTTTATTAGTAAAACAAGTATGGACAGATGAAACTGCTCCTAAATTAATTCATGCCGTTATAGATTTAGATTATTTAATAGTAGGTGCTGGTGGTTCTGGTGGTACTGCACGAGGAGACAATCACGGTGGTGGTGGTTCTGGAGGCGGTGGCGGTGGCTACAGTTACGGAAATATTACTGACTATGCTGTTTCCTCTAGTTCTTCTTTTTCTATTTCTATTGGACAAGGAGGTTCTTCAAAATCTGGAGACTGTGGACATGGAGGTCAATCAGGTGACTCTGGTGGAGCTACCACTGTAACAGGAGGTATTTCCATAACCTCAACAGGTGGTGGTGGTGGTAAATCTTACTGCGCAGGTGGAGGAACTACCGCCGGAGGTACTGGAACTAATGCTAGTGGTGGTACAACTACAGGTGCTAGCGGTGGTGCTGGTCGAGATGATCAAACAGGTTCTACGGGTGGTAATGGTCATACTTGGTCTGTAAATAATGTTACTTATGCTGGTGGTGGAGCTGGCGGCGGCGAACCCGGCGGTTCTGGCGGTGACTATGGCGGAGGTGACCCAGCAAGTGGTTATCATGCTTTCTTTTATGGTGCTGGCGGTGGCGGCGGTAGTAATATTGGAGGCAATAATGTTAGTATAACTGGTTCTGGTTACAATGGAGTAGTTATATTTTCTTATGTTTCTAATATTCAATTATTAACTGGTGGAACTGTTACAGAGTCTAATGGTAGATATTATCATACTTTTACAGCTGATGGAACTTTAACTAAGATTTAATTAAATGTTAATTACAGATGAATATATAGAAGATAACAATATTTTAAATGATTACGATAAAGAAAATATTAAAAATCATATTATAAATAATCAAAATTTAAATTGGTTTTATCAAGCTAATTCTTCTTCAACAAAATATCCTTTTGTTGGTCATTGTTTAGCTAATAGAAATTTAAATAACGAAACTGAAATTTATTCTGATTATTATATATATTTTTGGGAAATCTTTAAAAAATTTATTAATAAACATAAATTAATAAAAAATCCAGTAGTTATGAGAGGCGCTCTTAATTGGTCACTTCCTCAATCTGATCTCCATTGTGATCCTCATGTAGATCATTCTGGAAATTTTTGGAATTTTATTTTGTATCTTACAAAAAGTTCAGGAGATACTATTCTTTATGATGAGGTATGGACAAAAGGAAAACCAACAGTTTTTTTAAATGAAAAATATAAAACTCCAAAAGAATTAAAAAGGTTTTCTCCTGAACCTTTTAAAATGATAGGGTTTAAAGGCAATAGATATCATTCCTTTCAATTTCCTAAACCCTCTGAGAGAAGACTTATTGCAGTATTTACTGTAAAAGAAGAAAATGAAATAGTTTATTAAGGATTATTATGAAGAAAATTATCATTGTTGGCGGTGGATCTGCAGGTTGGATGACAGCCTCTACACTTATAAAACAATTTCCTATGTGGGATATTACTTTAATCGAATCTCCAAATATCCCAACTGTAGGGGTAGGCGAAAGTACACTTGGTTCTATAAATCAATGGCTACAATTTTTAGGTATTAAAGATAAAGACTTTATGCCAGCATGTGATGCTACCTATAAAACTAGTATTAAATTTACAGATTTCTATAAAAAAGGAGAGCATTTTCATTACCCTTTTGGTCAACCTGATTTACAAGGAACTAGAAATGGTTTAAATGATTGGTGGTTAAAAAAGTTTTTTTATGAAAATTCACCTTACAGTGATTACGCAGAAACTTATTATCCTTTAGGTTATTTAGCAGAAAATAACAAAATTTTAAAATCTAATGAATTAATGAATTTTAATTTTGAAAACGATGTAGCTTATCAATTTGATGCTACTAAGTTTGGAATTTGGTTAAGAGATAATTATGCTTTGCCTCGTGGTGTTAAACATATTAAAGAAGAAATTACAGATATTCAAGTTAATCAAGAGGGTATAATTTCAGTTAATAATTATACAGCAGATTTATATTTTGATTGTACTGGTTTTAAATCATTACTTATGGAAAAATTAGAAGTTCCTTTTAACTCTTATGAGGAAATGCTTGTTAACAATTCTGCTTGGGCTACTCATTTACCTTATACAAATATTAAAGAAGAGCTTACATCTTATACTAATTGCACAGCTATTGAAAATGGTTGGGTTTGGAATATTCCTTTAACTAGTAGAATGGGAACAGGCTATGTATATTCTGATAAATTTGTTGATGATGAAACTGCACTTAACGAATTTAAAAAATATCTTGGAAGAGATGATTTAAATTTTAAAAAAATTAAATTTACTCCAGGTATTAGAGATCGAATTTGGGAAAAAAATGTAATTTCTATTGGATTATCAGCTGGATTTATTGAACCGCTTGAAAGTAATGGTTTAATGACGGTTCATGAATTTTTATTATATTTTATGAGAAATACACAAAGAGAAACTATTACACAATGGGATAAAGATAATTTTAATTCAATGTGTAAATCTTTTTTTGATAATTTTGCTCAATTTGTAGCTTTTCATTTTGCTATTACTTCTCGAACAGATACTTCTTATTGGAAATATTGTACTAATAAAAAATGGAATATTGCTGAAAATGCAAAAATGCAAAGAACAGAAAATTATTATTTTTCAGAAAATTCAGGTTATCATTGCATAGCAGCAGGAGGCCATTGGGGTCCAACTGAAGCTTGTACTTTAAATTATTTTAATTCTAAAAAAGACAATGAGTTATTAGAAGATTGGAAACCATTTTTTAATAATTTAGAAAAAAGAATTGATTCTTGGAAAACTATTGCTAAAAATTTAGATTCTCCTTATGATTTTTTAAACAAAGAAATTTATAATGGTAAGATTTAAACCTTATAGTTTCAGCACCATAAAGAAAGAAAATGATAATTTTCATAACAATTAGACCTCTCATCCGTTGGATCACTGTCTCACTGATTGTTAATCGACTTAGTGCGATAACGATTTTGTGAGCAATTAGCCCTACTGCGGAAACGTAGTGGGGCTTTTTATTTTAATAGCTTTATACCCTTGGAGAAAAAGATGGCAAGAGCAAGATTAAATGCTGATGCAAAACTCGATTTAAACAAAGACAACGGAGTTGCTTTGCTGTCTATGACTGAGGCAGAAAAGCATCTTCTTGAAATTACTTTAAACTCTACTCAATTTGCAGATATTAGGAGTATGGTAGTTACAGCTAAAGTAATTGAAGGTTCAGACTCAGATGGTTCTGTTCCTACTCAGATTGATACAGATGTAGTAGCATATACTGTTCCTGTTATTATGCCTTCTGGTAGTGTTTCAGGAGATACAGAAGATAGTGCTTTAAGTAATAATGAATTTAAACTTTATTTAGATGCTTCTACAATTTTAGGAAATTTTAATGTACAACCTAGATTAAACAAACCTGTTTATGGTTTTTTCTCAGTTGTAATAGATGATAATAGCAGAGCTATTGGTGCAAGTTACGAGCAACACTTCGAATTAATTAGAAGTAGAATTGAATTTGTTAAAAGTATTGTTTAGGAGTTAACATGGCTAATACTAAATTAACAGTTAACACTAACAAAATAGATGTTGATGTTAAAACTACTAAATTAAATGTTTCGTTAGCAAGAGTGGGACCACAAGGTGCTTCTGCACTTAATACAACATTTCAAGAGTTAACAGATGTAAATGTTTCAACAGCTTCTGTTGGTGATGGTATTATTCTTGACTCAGATAATACTTGGGTTCCTCATACTTTTAGTACTACCTCTTTATCAGACATTGATAACACAAATAGACAAGATGGTTCATTATTAATCTATAATAATACCTCTCAAAAATACACAGCTTCAAATATTATTGAAGACAATATGACCATTAAAGGAGGAACTTTTTAATGGCAACTAAAATTTTATTCAAGAAGTCATCTACTGGAGGTTCTACTCCTGCAACTGGAGATTTGGATCAAGGTGAATTTGCAGTAAACTTAGCTGATCGTAAAGTTTATACTAAAGATTCATCCAATAATATTGTTACTTTAGGAACTTTTGTTTCTTCCACTGCTCCTACTGCTCCTGCAGAAGGTGATTTGTGGTATGACACTACTAATAATATCTTAAAAGCTTATAATGGTGGAAGTTGGGATTCTTTAACTTCTACAACAGGAACAGTTACTTCTGTAGATATTACAGCAGGTAACCTTATTGATGTATCCGGTGGTCCTGTTACTAGTTCTGGAAGTATTCAAGTAGATGTTGATCTATCTGAACTTACAGACATGACAGATGCTATGGTTAGCACTGATGAAATTGTAGTTCTTGATGCAGGCGCTCAAAAGCGTAAAGCTGCTAGCGAAATTGATCTATCTATTTTTGATAATACTACTTCAGGCTTTATTTCTTCTTACACAGAAACACAAACTCTTGATGATGTAACAACATTAGGTAATTCTACAACAAATGCTATTACTACAGGAAGCATTACTGCAAATGGTGATGTTTCAGTTGATAGTGACTTAAACGTTACTGGCAATGCAGTTATTACAGGTAATCTTACTGTATCTGGAACTACAACTACTGTTAACTCTAATCAAGTTAATATTGGCGACAGTATTATTCTTTTAAATAGTGATATTTCTGATACAGATAGTTCACCTACAGAAGATGGTGGTTTCTCTATTAAACGTGGAAGTTTAGCGGCTAAAACATTTAAATGGAATGAAACAGACGATAAATGGGATTTAGGTGGCGAAACTTTACAAAATGTATCTCTTGATGGCGGTACTTACTAATTTAAAGGAAAAGTAAAATGGCAACTACAATACAGCATAAAAGATCAACAACTGCAAGTGCTGTGCCTATCAGTAGCGATTTAGCCGTTGGTGAACTTGCTGTTAATACAGCAGATGGGATTCTTTTTACTAAACATAGCGATAATTCTATTGTTCCTATTGTTAGTTCTTCAGATGCTGCTGCTAAATTAACAGCAGAAGTAAAAAATTTAAGTGGTGGAACTTTAACTAAAGGAACTCCTGTTTATATTAATGGCGCTACAGGTAATACTTTTCATGTAGACGCTGTTAGAGCAGACTCTGAAGGAAAAATGCCTGCTTCTGGTATATTATCACAAGATTTAGCTAGTAACGCTGATGGCCTTATGGTTATTTCTGGTTTCATTAATGGATTAGATACTTCTGGTTTTACTGCTGGTGATGCAATTTATGTAGCTTCAACAGGTGGTTATACTAATATTGCTCCTTCGGGAGAAAATAACTTTATTCAAAAATTAGGTATTGTTTCTAAAGTTGATAGCGATAATGGAGCTTTATTATTACAAGGTGCAGGTCGAGCTAACGCTACTCCAAATTTAGATGAAGATCAATTCTTTTTAGGAAATAGTAGTAATCAATCAGTAGCTACTGATTTTAGTGATGCTGTAGAAGCCATTAGTATAAATAATGTCTCCGAAGACACCACTCCGCAACTTGGCGGTGATCTGGACACGAACGGGAACGATATTAAGTTTGGTGATAATGACAAGGCTACCTTTGGTGCAGGTGATGATCTTGAGATTTATCATGATGGTAGTAACTCAATTATTTCTGACACTGGAACTGGTAATTTAAAAGTTCTCTCTAATACATTACAAATCATGAACGTGTTAGGGGATGAAAATGGTTTAGTTGTTAGACAAAATGCTGACGTAGAACTTTATTACAATGGTTCCGAAAAACTAGCCACAACCTCCTCCGGTGTAGACGTTACAGGCAACATCACTGTCTCAGGTACAGTCGATGGACGAGACATTGCCACTGATGGAACTACACTGGATGCTGTAGCGTTAACTTATGTGGACGTAAGTGGCGACACCATGACAGGTAACTTGAACTTTGGGGACGATGTAAGAATACAATTAGGTGACAACAACGATCTTCGCTTATTTCACAATGGAACAAGAAGTTTTGTTCAAGATTCTGGGGCAGGGTCTTTAGTCCTTGACACTAATGGCGATGACGTAAGAATTACACACTCAACAAATGCTGAAACAATGGCTGTCTTTACAAAAAATGGCTCTGTTCTGCTCAAGTATGACGGAGCTGATAAGCTAGAGACAACCTCCTCCGGTGTAGACGTTACTGGGACAATAACTTTTGATGGAGGTACTACATCTGCTGACTTAGCGTTTAATGACGGTGTTAAGGCTAAATTTGGTATATCAAATGCTTTACAAGTATTTCATAACGGTAACGGCAGAATCAATAACGTAACTGGAGACATTATAGTAAGCAACTATGTAGAAGACGCAGATGTTAGAATTTTAACGGATGATGGTTCTGGCGGTTTAACAAATTACTTTAGAGCAGACGGCTCCACAGGCGAGGTTATCCTCTACCACTACGGCTCTGAGAAACTTGCTACCAAGTCCACAGGGATTGACGTTACTGGGACTTTAGTGTCTGATGGGTTGACTATTAATAATTACTCATTTCCTACAGCAGACGGATCAGCTAATCAAGTATTAACAACTGATGGCGTAGGAAATATTACATTTGTAGATGCTGCAAGTGGTGGCGCATCAGAAGACTTTGCAATAGCAATGGCAGTTGCATTAGGATAAAAGGAAAATAATATGGCAAATACTTTTTTAAATGCTACAGCAACCTTAACAGATGCTACTGAAACTACTATTGGCACAGTCCCTTCTGCTCGCACTTGGGTTCTTCTTGGTTGTAACTTAGCCAACACTTCAAATTCTCAAATTAGTGTTGATGTTAAAGTTGCAAGTACTTATGTTATTAAAGGAGCGCCTATTCCTGCTGGCTCTGCTTTATCCATTCTTGATGGTAAAATTATTGCTAAAGCAACAGAAACAGTAACAGTTACTTCTGCTAGTTCTTCTGGTGATGTAGATGTAGTACTTAGTTATATGGAGCAAAGTTAATGGCTGGATATATTGGTAAATCTACAGGTATTACACTTGCACAAGTAAGAAGCAATTCTGTTGAAACTGTAGATATTCAAAATGGAGCAGTTACTGCAGCTAAACTAGAAGCAGGTACAGGTACTGCAGGTTACTATTTAACAACAAATGGTACAAATATTTCTTGGACTAATCCTTCAGAAAGTGATTATGGTTTAATTACAGGAAGTGTTACAATATCAAATGACTATGGAGCAATTACATAATGGCTACACAAGTACAATTTCGTAGAGGTACTACAGCAGAGCATTCTACATTTACTGGAGTAGTCGGAGAAATTACAGTAGATACTACTAAAGATACTCTTGTAGTTCATGATGGCTCTACTGCTGGAGGTATTCCTTTAGCTAAAGATGCAGATAAATTAAATTTAACTGGTGGCTCTGTTACAGGATCTGTTACAGGATCTATTACTACAGATAATGATTTGTCTTTTGATATGTCAGTTACAAATAATTTTAAATGTACTCCTACAGGTACAGGCGTTTTAACTTTTACAAATATTACTTCAGGACAATCTGGTAATATTTGGTTAGATAATAGCGGTGGATATGTAATTTCAGCTGCTTCTTCTACTTATATTTCTGCAGCAGATTTAACAACAATTAATACTGCTGGTGTGTACTTCATGAGTTACTTCTCAGATGGTACTAATGTAATGGTATCAGTAACCCCCGGAGTTACTTCAGGAGGCGCATAATGTCAGTCATTCAAGGTAATGCAAAGCAAGGCTC
>Ga0181607_10000209_pt1 | contig 48010 bp, 60 predicted proteins | sample 041ome_9_FD_132420 | JGI IMG/M metagenome (GOLD analysis project Ga0181607, IMG submission 132420) | Coastal salt marsh microbial communities from the Groves Creek Marsh, Skidaway Island, Georgia - 041413US metaG (megahit assembly) | ecosystem: Environmental > Aquatic > Marine > Intertidal zone...
GCGGGCGTTGTGGTCAAGATTTTTGCCTAAGCGCCTAGCCTGACGAGACCTCGTTCGATCGCAGGTGCCAGCCACGATCGAACGACTTGTCGAGCCTATTCGTCTAGCCATGTCGGTTATTCGAAAAAATCCAGAAAATAGCAGTAATCTTTTAAATAAGACTTGTAACACAGGTTCGCAGTCGATAATATTCGCGACCTGAATTTTGAACTATTACAGGGCCTCGATAGGAGGCCAGTGTTTGCAAACTTCGAGGCTAAGGCCGAAAAGCGCGCGAAGGGCATGCAACAATGCGCCATCCCGATAAGGGCATGGGGCTTTTTTTGCCGTAAATTTAGCAAAAACATCAGTATCAAAACGTGAAGTGACGGCTCTTAGAGTCGGAACAACGAATCCGGGAGACGGGTTGGATGCAAAACCAGAGAATTAGAATACGATTAAAGGCATTTGATCATCGCCTGATCGACATCTCGACACAGGAAATCGTCAACACCGCCAAACGTACCGGTGCACAGGTTCGCGGCCCGATTCCTTTGCCGTCCAGAACGGAAAAATTCACCATATTGATTTCGCCTCACGTCGACAAAGACGCGCGTGACCAATATGAAATCAGAACCCACAAGCGCTTGCTCGATATCATCGAGCCCACAGAGAAAACTGTGGACGCTCTGACCAAGCTTGACTTGGCGGCGGGCGTTGAAGTTCAGATTAACCTGGGTTGATTGGAGCTAACATGACTATCGGTATCATCGGCGTCAAACGTGGCATGACGCGAATATTTACAGAAGAAGGTATCTCAATTCCCGTAACGGTAATTGAAGCGACTCCTAATCGAGTGGTTCAGCGCAAGACCGTTGAGTCAGACGGTTACGATGCGATCCAGGTGACTTTCGGCGATGTCAAAGCCTCTAAGGTCAACAAGGCCGAAGCCGGGCATTTCAGCAAAGCAAACGTAGATGCCGGGCGTAAGCTCTGCGAGTTCCGCTGCGACGCTGCGGATACGTTGGTCGTCGGCGATGCGCTGACGGTCGAGCGTTTCGAGGTTGGTCAGAAAATCGATGTCACTGGTCAGTCAAAAGGTAAAGGTTTCGCTGGCGCGATCAAGCGGCACAATTTCGGCATGCAGGATGCGACGCACGGTAACTCGGTTTCTCACCGTGCACCAGGTTCTATTGGCCAGTGTCAAAGCCCGGGTCGAGTGTTTAAGGGTAAGAAAATGGCGGGCCATATGGGTGCCGTTAGAGTGACATCTCAGACTCTTGAAGTTGTAAGGGTTGATCAGGAAAACAATTTACTGCTGGTTAAAGGGGCGGTACCGGGAGCGAAGGGTGGCGATATTATCGTCAGGCCTTCAGTGAAAGCCCGGAATTAAGTGGAGTCAGAGCCTTGAATCTCAATATAGTAGAACCAGGAAAAAGTGTTTCGGGACGGGAAGTCGACGTGTCTGAGGCGACTTTCGGTCGCCAGTTTAATGAGGCGTTGGTTCATCAAGTCGTAGTAGCTTATATGGCCGGCGCCCGTCAGGGTACGCGTGCTCAAAAAACGCGCTCGGAAGTCAGTGGCGGTGGTAAGAAGCCTTACCGCCAAAAGGGTACTGGTCGTGCGCGAGCCGGTACTATCCGTAGCCCAATCTGGCGTGGTGGTGGCGTTACATTTGCCAACAAGACCCAGGATTTCAGTCAGAAGGTTAACCGCAAGATGTATCGCGGTGCCATGCAGTCAATACTGTCAGAGCTGATTCGTCAGGATCGTCTGGTGGTGACCGAAGACTTTTCAGTCGACTCGCCCAAGACCAAGCAGGTGCAAGCCCGTTTGCAAGATTTGGCTTTAGACAATGTGTTGATCGTCGTCGAAGACGTCGATGACAACCTCTACTTGGGTGCTCGTAATCTACGTAATGTCGAAGTCATCGATGTGCAAGGCGTCAACCCGCTGAATTTGATCGGTTTTGATAAGGTCTTGTTTACGGTCGGAGCATTGAAGAAAGCTGAGGAGATGCTGGCATGAACGAAGAACGCATGTACAAAATCATATTAGGTGCGCATATCTCTGAGAAGGCAACCGTCATTGCTGAAGCGGCAAATCAGTTTGCCTTCAAAGTGACTAAAGATGCGACTCGTCCAGAGATCAAAGAAGCGGTAGAAAAGATTTATGGTGTTGTCGTTCAAGGCGTCACGACGTTGAATGTCAAAGGCAAAGTTAAACGCAATGCCCGCGGTATGAGCAAAAAGCCGAGCTGGAAGAAAGCCTACGTGCGTCTTGCAGAAGGCCATGATATCGATTTTGCCAGTTAGACTAATCACGCAACACAGAATTTAAGAATTGGGTTGAAATAACATGCCAGTCGTTAAAGCGAAACCTACATCACCGGGGCGAAGATTCGTCGTAAAGGTCTCTAATCCTGACCTGTATCGCGGCGAACCGCATCGTGCGCTCTTGGAGAAAAAGAGCAAGACCGGAGGCCGTAATAATCAGGGTCGGATCACCACTCGACACATAGGTGGCGGCCACAAGCAGAAGTATCGGATCATTGATTTCAAGCGCAACAAGGACGGCATCAAAGCCACTGTCGAGCGCATCGAATATGATCCTAACCGTACGGCAGACATCATCCTGTTGAAGTATGCTGACGGCGAGCGACGCTACATAATCGCGCCGAAAGGCGTCGCGGTAGGCGACACTATTCAGTCTGGAATCGATTCGCCGATCAAGCCCGGTAACACGATGCCGCTGCGCAATATTCCTATGGGTAGTCTGATTCACTGTGTTGAGTTGAAGCCAGGTAAGGGCGCCCAGTTTGTGCGAAGTGCCGGAACGTCCTGTCAGTTAATCGCTAAGGAAGGTGGTTATGTAACACTCAGAATGCGTTCTGGTGAGATGCGCAAGATTCTTGCAGATTGTCGAGCGACGCTAGGTGAAGTCGGTAATAAGGAGCACAATCTGCGCTCCTTGGGTAAAGCCGGCGCAAAGCGTTGGATGGGCGTTCGCCCAACTGTTCGAGGTGTTGTGATGAACCCGGTCGACCACCCGCATGGTGGTGGTGAAGGTAAGACCTCCGGTGGCCGTCACCCGGTATCTCCATGGGGTATGCCGACAAAGGGTTATAAGACCCGTAAGAACAAACGCACCGATAATATGATTGTTCGTCGACGACGATCAACTCGCTAGGAGATAGACCGTGCCGCGTAGTTTAAAAAAAGGTCCATTTGTAGATTTGCACTTGATGAACAAGGTGCAGAAATCCATTGAAACCAATGATAAGCGCCCGATTAAAACCTGGTCCCGTCGCTCCATGATCACGCCGATGTTCGTTGGCTTGACCCTGCAGGTGCATAACGGCAAACAGCATATTCCTGTGTTTATTACAGAGGATATGGTTGGACACAAGTTGGGTGAGTTCGCTTTGACCAGAACTTTCCGCGGCCACGTAGCCGATAAGAAAGCGCGACGTTAGATATTAGCACTCGAATGACAGAAGTTGTTCGAGACCAGGGTAGAGGAATGAGAAATGGAAGTTGCCGCTAAACTTAAAGGCGCAAAAATTTCAGCACAGAAAGCCCGCTTGGTGGCTGACCAGATTCGTGGCCAGCATGTCGGTGCAGCGTTGGATATATTGAACTTCAGCACCAAGAAAGGCGCGCATCTGGTGCGCAAGTTGCTCGAGTCTGCAATTGCTAACGCAGAGCACAATGAAGGTGCCGATGTTGACGAGTTGTCAGTTGCTAGAATCTTTGTCGATGAAGGCGTAACAATGAAGCGGATTCGACCACGCGCCAAAGGGCGTGCTGACAGAATCATGAAGCGAACCTGCCATATCACACTTGCGGTTGCCGACAAGTAAACAAGCAGACAAAGAAGTCGGCGTAGATAAGGCTAGTAGGAGACCAAAATGGGTCAGAAAGTACATCCGACGGGCATGCGGCTCGGGATCGTTAAGGATCACACTTCGATATGGTATGCATCGGGTCCCGCATATGCGGAGAAGCTGCATATTGATCTCGCGGTGCGCGACTATATCAAGAAGCGCCTTGCGCCAGCTTCAGTCAGTCGAGTTGAGATCGAGCGTCCTGCGCAAACTGCCAGGATCACGATTCATGCGGCGCGACCAGGCATAGTGATTGGCAAGAAAGGCGAAGATGTCGAGAAGCTCCGCAAAGATATTGCGAAGATGATGAAAGTGCCAGTGCACATCAACATCGAAGAAATCAGAAAGCCTGAGACAGATGCCTATCTGGTAGCGCTGAACGTTGCCCAACAGCTTGAGCGTCGAGTCCAGTTTCGACGAGCGATGAAGCGTGTAATGCAAAACGCGATGCGTCTTGGCGCCGAAGGTATCAAAGTACGAGTGGCTGGCCGTTTAGGCGGCGCAGAGATCGCACGTTCAGAAAGCTATTTGGAAGGACGAGTACCGTTACACACACTGCGCGCTGACATCGATTATGCGACGGCAGAGGCGCTAACGACTTATGGAATTCTTGGCGTTAAGGTCTGGATCTTCAAAGGCGAAGTGATCGGACAGCGTGACGACAAAGAACAAAAAGCTAACATACAAAGTTTTGGATAAGCAAAATGTTACAGCCCAAACGAACCAAATTTAGAAAAATGCAGAAGGGTCGTAACCGCGGTTTGGCCCACCGAGGTAGTTCTGTCAGTTTTGGTGAATTCGGACTCAAGGCGACTACTCGAGGCCGTTTAACTGCTAGACAGATCGAAGCCGGTCGTCGGGCTATGACTCGACGAGTTCGTCGAGGCGGTCAGATCTGGATTCGGGTTTTCCCGGACAAGCCAATTACAAAGAAGCCTTTAGAAGTCCGTCAGGGTAAAGGTAAGGGTAACGTTGAGTATTGGATCGCCCAGATTAAACCGGGCAAGGTACTCTACGAAATGGAGGGTGTGTCGGAGGAAGTTGCTAGAGACGCATTCCGTTTGGCCGCAGCGAAGTTGCCGTTTGCAACATCGTTCGTTAAACGCACAGTCATGTAATCGAGTCGGAAGATCGAAATGAAAGCATCAGAACTACGAGATAAGTCAGCCGAGGAGCTCCAGCAAAGCCTTATTGGTTTGCTGAAGGACCAATTCTCATATCGTATGCAACAGTCAACTGGGCAGTTAACTCAGACCCACTTGCTGAAGGCAGTTGCCCAGGATATCGCGCGAGTAAAAACCGTGCAGACAGAAAAGAGCAAGGTGAGTGAATGAGTGAGTCAAGTGTAGCGCGAACAGCCAGTGGTACGGTTGTTAGCAACAAGATGGACAAGACAATCACTGTGCTGGTTGAGCGAAAGGTTAAGCACCCCTTGTACGGCAAATACATCAAGCGGTCGAACAAGATTCATGCTCATGATCCAGAGAACCAGTGTCAGGAAGGCGACAAGGTGACGATTCAAGAAACTCGACCTATTGCCAAGACAAAGACCTGGAAGCTGACATCGATTGATCGCAAGGCAACTGTTATTTAACGCTAATCAGTCGTCGAATAGAGACGATTGTTTTTGGAGTAGTAAGGCATGATCCAGACACAGACATATTTAGATATCGCAGACAACAGTGGTGCGCGGCGTGTCATGTGTATTAAGGTGCTCGGCGGTTCAAAGCGACGGTATGCAGGGATAGGCGACATTATCAAGGTCACGATTAAAGAAGCGATACCACGTGGCCGGGTTCGTAAAGGCCAGGTTATGGATGCGGTAGTCGTCAGAACCCGCAAGGGAGTTAGACGCCCTGACGGGTCCTTAATCAAATTCGACGGTAATGCGGCAGTATTACTCAATGCGCAGAAACAGCCCATTGGCACGCGGATATTCGGACCAGTAACGCGTGAATTACGAAACGAAAAGTTTATGAAAATAATCTCGTTGGCGCCGGAAGTACTATAAAGCAGTACGAAGACAAATCAGGCGATAGCTGAAAGGGTTAAAGGGCATGAGAAAGATCAAGAGAGACGACGACGTCATTGTTGTCACCGGTAAAGATAAAGGTAAACGCGGCACCGTCACCCGTCTGATGGACGATGGGCGCGTGTATGTATCTGGCGTCAACGTGATCAAGAAGCACACTAAGGGAAACCCACAAATGGGCCAACCTGGCGGCATCATTGAAAAAGAGGCGCCGATTCAAGCATCAAATGTCGCCATCTATAACGGTAAAACCAGTAAAGCGGACAGAGTGGGTTTCAAGACACTGGAAGATGGAAAGAAGGTGCGAGTCTTCAAATCTACTGGCGAAGAAATAGACTAAACAGACAAGCACCCTTCTGGGGCGAATGGTTAAGACAAATGGCAGATTTAAAAGCATTATACGACAGTGAATTGAAAGCCCAGCTGAAAGCGCAGTTAGGTTTGGACAATGTCATGGAAGTACCGCGCATCACCAAGATCACGCTCAACATGGGTGTCGGTGAGGCGATTGGCGATCGCAAGCAGCTGGATAACGCTGTCGCAAACCTGGAGGCTATCGCAGGTCAGAAAGTTGTGATCACACTGGCGAGAAAATCTATCGCAGGCTTCAAAGTCAGGGATGGTTACCCCATCGGCTGCAAAGTGACCTTGCGCAAGTCAAGAATGTACGAGTTCCTTGACCGCCTGATCAACATTGCGATTCCTCGGCAACGCGATTTTCGCGGTATTAGCCAGAAATCCTTTGATGGCCGCGGTAACTTTTCAATGGGGCTGACAGAACAGATCGTTTTTCCGGAAATTAACTACGATAAGATCGATAAAATCCGTGGTTTGGACATTGCGATAAGTACAACGGCAAAAACTGATGATCACGGTAGGGCACTGTTACGTGCTTTCAATTTCCCCTTCCGGGAAGCAAGTTAAGAGCGGGCAGAGAACAGATATGGCAAAGCAATCAATGGTTAACCGCGAGAAGAAACGCGCCGAATTGGTCAAGAAGTACGCTGTTCGTCGGCAAGCTTTGAAGGCAATCATCGCGAATCCTCTGACGTCCGACGATGATCGATGGAGCGCGCAGCAGAAGCTGCAAGCCCAGCCACGAGATGCAAGTCCGGTCCGAGGTATGCGTCGGTGCAGTCTCACTGGGCGCCCCCATGCGGTTTATAGAAAATTTGGACTGGCTCGTACTAAGTTACGAGAAGCGGCTATGCGCGGTGACGTGCCTGGTCTAGTCAAGTCGAGCTGGTAACCAGGAGCATTTGAATAGATGAGTATGCAAGATCCAATAGCGGACATGTTGACCCGCATTCGCAATGCACAAGGTGCGAAAATCAAATCTGTTTCGATGGATTCGTCAAAAATGAAGGTTGCCGTTGCTGAAGTACTGAAGCAGGAAGGTTACGTTCAGGAATACAGCGTCGAGGGTGATGTTAAGCCCCAGCTGACGGTCAAGCTTAAGTACTTCGAAGGTCGACCTGTCATTGAGGAAATCAAGCGGGTTAGCCGGCCTGGATTGCGTCAGTACAGAGGTAAAGACGACATTCCAGTTGTGAAAGGCGGCTTGGGTATTGTGATCCTGTCAACTAACAAGGGCATGATGAGCGATCGCGCCGCGCGTGCCGCTGGATTGGGTGGCGAGGTGCTCTGCTCCGTTTTCTAGAAAAATTTTGAGTCCTTGGTAAGGGCGCAGTGAACGAGTATCAGGCAAGGTGCCTGGCCTTAAGATCTACAAGGTTGATTGAATATGTCACGTATAGCTAATAATCCGGTGTCGATACCCGCAGGGGTAGAAGTTACGCTAAACGATACGTCATTGAGCGTGAAGGGTAGCAAAGGAACGATCGCGTTAGATACCCATCATCTGGTGGCGATCAGACAAGAGGGCAGTGTGTTGAAGTTTGCTGCGACACAGCGTTCAAAAGCGGCGGGCGCCTTGGCAGGGACTTTTCGTGCGCTGGCAGCCAACATGGTGACTGGTGTTTCGACTGGTTTTGCGCGAGAGCTACAGCTTATCGGCGTTGGTTATCGTGCTCAGGCACAGGGTCGAGTGTTAAATTTAAGTTTGGGCTTTTCTCACCCAGTCGAGTATCAGATTCCCGAGGGTGTTGATATCGATACGCCAACTCAGACTCAGGTCATTGTTCGCGGCATCGATAAGCAAAAGGTTGGGCAGGTTTCCGCCGAAATTCGTGCTTACAGACCGCCTGAGCCTTACAAGGGCAAAGGTGTACGTTACGCGGACGAGATCGTGAAACGTAAGGAAGCGAAGAAGAAATAGTGATGCGGTTGGTTGCCAACCCATAAATCTTGAGGCAGGTATGAGTAAGAAAAACGACGCTCGACTCAGAAGAGCAAGAAAAACCAGAAAGCACATATTGGAGCTTAACGTGCCAAGGTTGTGTGTGTATCGGTCACCACGACATATCTATGCACAGATAATTTCTGCTGCAGGCGATCAAGTGCAGGCAGCAGCCTCGACGCTCGAAGCTTCGCTGCGAGTTGGCAGCACGGGAAATGTCGACAGCGCCAGCAAGGTAGGTACCTTGATCGCTGAGCGCGCCAAAGCTCTGGGGGTTGAGAGAGTAGCGTTTGACCGTTCAGGGTACAAATACCACGGCCGAATTAAGGCATTAGCAGACGCAGCCCGTGAAGGCGGATTGCAGTTTTAGAGGATAGATGATGGCTTATAACGACCAGGTAAACGAAGAAGGTATCCAGGAAAAGCTGGTACAGGTCAATCGAGTTGCCAAAGTAGTAAAAGGTGGCCGTATCTTTAGTTTTACGGCTCTGACAGTCGTCGGTGATGGCAATGGTCGCGTTGGCTACGGTCGTGGCAAGGCGAGAGAGGTGCCGCTGGCGATCCAGAAGGCGATGGAAGCAGCGCGTCGCAATATGGTCAGCGTAGATCTGAAGGGTACGACCATTCAATACCCTATCAGCGCTCGCCATGGTGCTTCTAAGATTTTTATGCAACCAGCCTCGGAAGGTACGGGTGTTATCGCCGGTAAGACGATGCGAGCGGTATTGGAAGTTGCCGGCGTTCATAACGTATTAGCGAAGTGCTACGGCTCAACCAATCCGGTGAATGTCGTTCGAGCAACATTCAAAGGTTTACAAACGATGCGGGCGCCCGAGTCTGTCGCTGAAAAGCGTGGCTTGACCGTCGATGAAATAATGGGCAAGTAGATCATGGCTAACGAAAATACAATCAAGGTGACTTTGACCAAGAGCATTAATGGTCGTCTGAAGAACCACAAGGCCTGCGTCGCTGGCCTGGGTTTGCGAAAAATTCACCAGACCGTTGAGGTCATCGACACACCAGCGAATCGCGGCATGATCAATAAAGTGTCGTATATGGTTAGCGTCGAAGGCAACTAGGAGCTTCGAAGATGCGTTTAAATACATTAAAGCCAGCCGCCGGTAGTAAACACGCCGCCAAACGCGTGGGTCGTGGTATCGGTAGTGGCACTGGCAAGACAGCGGGTCGTGGACACAAGGGGCAGAAGTCACGCTCCGGCGGCGGCGTTCGCCGAGGCTTCGAGGGTGGCCAGAAGCCATTGCAGATGCGGTTACCGAAATTTGGTTTTACTTCTAAAATGGCGAGAACTATGGCCGAAGTAACCCTGTCTGAATTGGGCAAGGTGAATGCCGATGTCATCGATTTGCAAGCATTAAAAGATGCAGATTTGATTAAAGAGAGTATGATCCGCGCCAAAGTCATGCTGTCTGGAGAAATCACCAAGGCCATTACGCTCAAGGGTATTGGCGTAACGAAAGGCGCGCGGGCAGCTATTGAAGCTGCTGGCGGCAAAATAGAAGAGTAATAAGCGCCCCATGGCAACTTCAGTCGCCCAGAGAAAAAAGTCCACGCCTACGACAGGTGGAGGTTTAACTGAGCTAAAACAGCGTCTCTGGTATGTGCTACTGGCGATAATTGTTTACCGGGTCGGTAGCCACATACCGATACCGGGTATTGATCCGGAGCGCTTACGTTCGTTGTTTGACCAGAACCAGGGCGGCATTCTCGATCTCTTTAACATGTTCTCGGGCGGCGCCCTGGAGCGGATGAGTATTTTTGCACTGGGTATTATGCCTTATATATCGGCATCGATTATTACCCAGTTATTGGTCGCAACCACGCCATCTTTGCAGCAGCTACGCAAAGAGGGTGATGCGGGCCGACGCAAGATCTCTCAGTACACGCGTTATGGAACGCTGGTGTTAGCGACAGTACAGGGATTAGCCATGAGCAGCGGTCTGGCGTCTCAGGGTTTGTCGTACTCGGGCAACTTTGCGTTCCATTTCGTCGCGGTTTCAACCCTGGTGACAGGGGCAATGTTTCTGATGTGGTTAGGTGAGCAGGTCACTGAACGAGGAGTTGGTAACGGCATTTCCATCATAATATTTGCCGGTATCGTGGCGGGTTTTCCCAGTGCGATTGGCCAGTCTTTTGAGCAGGCCAGGCAAGGCGAAATTGCGATCCTGGGGTTGTTGGGTATAGCGGTTTTGGCGGTTTTTGTCGTTGCCTTCGTTGTGTTTGTCGAACGTGGGCAGCGCCGAATTACCATTAATTATGCACGGCGTCAGCAAGGCCGAAAGCTCTACCAGGCGCAGTCTAGTCATCTGCCGTTAAAGGTGAATATGGCCGGCGTCATACCAGCGATTTTTGCCAGTAGTTTGCTGTTGTTTCCAGCATCGATAGGGCAGTGGTTCGGCCAGTCGCCAGGTATGGAATGGTTACAAGATATTAGTTTACAGATCGCACCGGGGCAGCCGCTGAATTTGATTTTATTTTCGGCCGGTATCGTGTTTTTCTGCTTTTGGTACACAGCGATCATGTTTAATCCGAAGGAAGTTGCTGAAAATCTTAAGAAGTCCGGAGCTTTCATTCCGGGTTACAGGCCGGGAGAGCAAACGGCTAAGCACATTGACACTATTCTGACGCGTTTAACGTTGTTTGGTGCCTTGTATATGACCAGCGTGTGTTTGTTACCACAAATATTGGTTGTCCAGTTAAATGTGACATTCCAACTTGGCGGAACGGCTTTGCTGATTGTGGTAGTAGTAGTTATGGATTTTTGGGCGCAAGTTCAAACTCACTTGATGTCTCATCAGTACGAATCGCTGATGAAGAAATCCAACTTACAGAATTTTGGACGTCGATAAGAGACGGTTGGAGCATATAGATGAAAGTGCGAGCTTCAGTAAAGAAAATGTGTCGGAACTGCCGAGTGATCCGACGTAAAGGTGCTGTCAGAATTATCTGCTCAGAACCACGGCATAAGCAGCGTCAAGGTTAGTCGACGTCATACGGAATTAGATAGGAGCGTTTGAATGGCTCGTTTAGCTGGGATTAACATTCCCGATAACAAGCATGCAGTAATATCTCTCACTTATATATTTGGTATCGGGCGTAAGACTGCCCAAGACCTTTGTGCTGAGACGGGGGTTAACCCCGCCGCGAAAGTACAGGATCTCACTGAAGAAGAGCTGGACAGATTGCGAACGGAGATTACGAAGCTGTCGGTCGAAGGTGACTTGCGCCGTGGCATCCAGCTCAACATCAAGCGTCTGCTTGATCTGGGTTGTTATCGTGGGATTCGTCATCGACGTAACTTGCCGGTTCACGGTCAGCGTACCAAGACGAATGCTCGTACACGCAAAGGTCCAACCCGGCCCATTCGTAAATAACGAATTAACAGTTAAACAAATTTAGAGCGAAGTGACTGATATGTCTGATACAGAAACTACTCCAACACCAGCAAAGCGCAAAGGCAAGCGCCAAGTTGTCGATGGTTTGGCGCATATCCATGCATCTTTTAACAACACCATCGTCACCATCACAGATCGTCAAGGCGGCGCTCTGTCTTGGGCAACTGCCGGTGGCTCTGGTTTCCGTGGTGCGCGAAAGAGTACGCCATTCGCTGCTCAGGTAGCGGCAGAGCGAGCGGGCACAGTTGCGTTGGATTATGGATTACAGAACCTAGAAGTATTTATTAAGGGGCCAGGACCCGGTCGCGAAGCTGCCGTCAGGGCACTTAACTCCGTGGGGTACAAGATTACCAATATTACGGACGTCACCCCTATCCCCCACAATGGTTGCAGACCACCGAAAAAACGTCGGGTGTAATTGAGGAACTAAGAAAATGGCCAGATATATCGGACCAACCTGTAAGCTTGCTCGACGAGAAGGGACAGATCTGTACCTTAAGAGTGGCGTACGTCCGCTTGAGTCAAAGTGCAAAATGGAAAGCACGCCAGGCATGCACGGTGCTCGTCGTGGTCGTCTTTCCGACTACGCTGTTCAGCTGCGAGAAAAGCAAAAAGTTCGTCGTATTTACGGCGTCCTGGAAAAGCAGTTTCGAAACTACTACAAGCGAGCAGATCGTCAGAAAGGCGCAACCGGTGAAAACCTGCTGCTGATCCTCGAGCGACGTCTGGACAACGTGGTTTACCGCATGGGATTTGGTTCAACCCGTGCAGAAAGTCGTCAATTGGTGTCTCACAGGTCGATTCTGGTTAACGGCCATGTCATCAACATTCCGTCTTATCAGGTGGAAGTTGGCGATACCGTTACCGTTCGTGAGAAGAGTCGTAATCAACTGCGCATTCAGGGTGCTCTGGCACTGAATGCTAACCGGTCCGCCTGTGAGTGGATTCAGGTTAACAGCGACAAGATGGAAGGTGTTTTTAGAAGCCTGCCGGAACGGGAAGAGCTGCCTTCAGAAATCAATGAAAGTCTTATCGTGGAGCTGTACTCCAAGTAGTCAGGCTATTAAGCCGCGCTTGGGCAGTCATACTCATTAAAAAAATTTAACGAGTCCTATTAAGCAAAGTTCTTTAAAAGGTGTATTTATGCCCCATTCGTCATTAGAGTTTTTAACGCCCAAGCATATTCAGGTTGAGCAGATCAGCGACACACGTGCAACTGTGACACTGGAACCCTTGGAGCGCGGCTTTGGCCACACTCTCGGCAACGCCTTGCGTCGAATTCTGTTGTCGTCTATGCCCGGCTGCGCGATCACAGAGGCGGAAATTGATGGCGTCTTGCATGAATACAGTACGCTGGAAGGTGTTCAGGAAGATGTCATCGAAATTTTGTTGAATCTGAAAGGCGTTGCCATCAAGCTGAACTCGACCGATGCCGCCGAATTGCGGCTCGATAAGCAGGGGCCTGGGATTGTCACCGCAGGCGATTTCACCGTCGGACATGACGTAGAAATTACCAATCCAGATCATGTGATAGCGACACTGAACGACACTGGCCATCTCAAGATGACCGCCAAGGTTGGCCGTGGCCGCGGCTATGAACCCGCTGACGTTCGAATTGCGGACGAAGAGCGCGAGCGAGTGATAGGCAGTCTGTTGATCGATGCGTCTTACAGTCCAGTTCGTAGAGTCGCCTATAAGGTCGACAGTGCCCGAGTTGAACAGCGAACCGACCTGGATAAATTGATCATTGATCTCGAAACCAATGGCACTATCGATCCTGAGGAAGCGATTCGTCGAGCAGCGACTATCCTTCAACAGCAGGTGACAGTATTTGTCGATCTGGAAAGTGAAAATGAGCCGGAAGTTGTCGAGCATGAAGACGAAATAGATCCGATCCTGCTGCGTCCAGTGGATGATCTGGAGCTGACGGTACGGTCTGCGAACTGCCTGAAGGCAGAAAACATTTACTACATCGGCGATTTGATTCGACGTACAGAGGTCGAGTTGCTGAAAACGCCAAACCTGGGTAAGAAGTCTCTGACAGAGATCAAAGATGTATTGGCTTCGCGAGGCCTGTCTTTAGGTATGCGTCTTGAAAATTGGCCTCCATCCAGCCTGCGCGGCGACGATCGGCTATTGGGTTAAAGTATTGGTCTGTACCCCGCTGTAGGGGTACAAATTATTCAGATTGTTATAGAAAGTAATTTAGGAAATTAGGTCATGCGCCACAGAAAGAGCGGTAGACAATTAAATCGAAATGCATCGCATCGTAAAGCGATGTTCAAGAATATGGCTTGCTCATTATTCGAGCATGAAGTCATCAGAACGACGGTGCCAAAGGCGAAAGAGCTTCGTCGAGTCACTGAGCCGATGATCACACTGGCTAAAGTGGACTCAGTGGCCAATCGCCGGCTGATTTTCGCTCGAACGGGTAGTAAGGCCACAGTGGGCAAACTTTTCACAGAGATTGGTCCAAGATACGCGGAGCGCCCAGGGGGCTACACTCGAATTCTGAAGTGCGGTTTTAGAACCGGCGACAAGGCGCCCATGGCCTATGTCGAGATGGTTGATCGACCCATCCCTGATTTCGACAACGTCGAAGAGATTGATGACGACGCCTAGATTCGGGCAGCCGAGTAAGCCGGTAAAGCCTCGATTTCAGCTGGGCTAGCAAGTAAAGTGAAAAGACCGGGTATTCCCGGTCTTTTTGCGTCAGGAGAAAGCTATATGACCTATCAATCCTTTGTACCGACAGTCAGGACGCTCATGGGCCCCGGCCCATCTGATGTCAACCCCAGAATCCTGACGGCGATGGCCAGGCCGACCATTGGTCATCTAGACCCAGAGTTCATTCGCATGATGGACGAAATCAAGGTGATGCTGCAGTCTGCCTTTCAGACTCAAAATCAGCTGACGCTGCCAGTCTCGGCGCCAGGGTCGGCTGGCATGGAGATCTGTTTCGTGAATCTGATGGAGCCAGGAGATAAGGTTATTGTCTGTCAGAACGGCGTTTTTGGTGGCCGTATGACGGAGAATGTTCGCCGGCTCGGTGGTCAGGCAGTCATCATTGAGCAGGCTTGGGGTCGAGCGGTTGACCCTGACCAACTAGAGGCAACCTTGCGCCAGCATCCTGACGCCAAGATCGTGGCCTTCGTCCATGCAGAGACTTCCACCGGCGTGCAGTCTGATGCAAAAGCACTCTGCGCTATCGCTAAGGCGCACGATTGCTTAACGATTGTGGACTGTGTCACGTCATTGGGCGGTACCGAGGTCGCGTTGGATGAATGGGGTGCTGACGCCGCCTACAGTGGTACGCAAAAATGCCTGTCCTGTGCGCCTGGCTTGTCGCCGATCAGTATGAGCCAAGCTGCAGTGGATGCCATTAAGGCTCGAACTGTACCAGTGAGTTCCTGGTTTCTAGACCTTAACCTGGTCATGGGATACTGGGGTGAGGGTCAAACCCGTAGCTACCATCATACGGCGCCGGTTAATGCCCTTTATGGTCTGCATGAAGCCCTGGTCGTGTTGCATGAAGAAGGACTTGCGGCAAGTTGGCAGCGTCATGCTTATAATCATCAGGCACTAAAGGCCGGGCTCGAGGCGATGGGCTTAACGTTCTTCGTGCCGGAGTCTGAACGGCTGCCGCAACTCAACCTTGTCACTGTGCCGGAGGGTGTTGATGAAGCCAGCGTTCGGCGGCAATTGTTGCAACAGTACAATTTGGAAATCGGTGCCGGTCTGGGCAGCCTGGCCGGCCGAGTTTGGCGGATCGGTTTGATGGGTTTTGCCAGCAATCCCAAAAATGTACTCTTTTGCGTCAACGCACTAGAAGCTGTTTTGTCACAGTATAACGCGCCCATTCATCGAGGCGTCGCGACCGCGGCAGTGCAGTCGGCCTACAAAGATTAAAGTGAGCAAGTGCTCACTTTAGTTGAGAGGCTCTTTAAGTCGAGATCATTGGGCTGAGATTTTCTTTTCCTGGCCGTTGGCACCGCGCAATACCGATGATAGGAACTGGCCAGTAAAGGAGTGTTCACAGTCGGCAACCTGCTCGGGGGTACCGCTGGCGATAATTTGACCGCCGCCGGATCCGCCTTCCGGCCCCAAGTCGATAATCCAATCAGCTGTCTTAATAACATCCAGGTTGTGTTCAATGACGACGATGGTGTTGCCATGATCTCGGAGTTTCTCCAGTACCTCCAATAATTGTTTAATGTCGTGGAAGTGCAAGCCGGTGGTGGGTTCATCCAGGATATAGAGCGTCTGGCCTGTATCGCGCTTGGATAATTCCCTCGCTAACTTCACGCGCTGTGCTTCTCCCCCAGACAGAGTTGTGGCACTTTGACCCAGTCGAATATAGCCGAGTCCCACGTCCATTAAGGTTTGCAAGCGTCGCTCGATCATGGGTACGGCATTAAAGAACTCATGGGCGTCCTCGACGGTTAAGCTTAAGATTTCGTGAATGTTTTTATGTTTGTAGAGCACCTCAAGTGTTTCTCTGTTGTAGCGTTTGCCGCGGCACTCGTCGCAGGTGACATAAATGTCGGCAAGAAAATGCATCTCCACCTTGATTAGGCCATCACCTTGGCAGGCCTCACAGCGCCCTCCCTTGACGTTGAAACTGAAGCGTCCAGGCTTGTAACCTCTGGACCTGGCCTCAGAAGTCGCCGCGAAGAGTTCACGGATGGGTGTAAAGATATTCGTATAGGTCGCCGGATTGGAGCGCGGCGTACGTCCTATTGGGCTTTGGTCTATGTCCACGACCTTGTCCAGATGCTCGAGTCCTTCGATGGAGTCAAAGGGTGCTGTCGCAGGATGAATCGCGCCATTCAACGCCTTCGCCGCGATGGGGTACAGAGTTCCGTTGATCAAAGTCGATTTTCCCGAACCAGAGACACCCGTGACGCAGGTCATAAGTCCAATAGGAATGCTCAAGTCGACCTGCTGCAGGTTATTCCCCCGCGCGCCGAAAATACGCAATTGCTTATCTGGATCAGGTGGCTGGCGCTTCGCGGGTATGGAAATCTGGCGTTTGCCAGAGAGATACTGGCCGGTAATTGATGCCTCGCTGTTGAGGATATCGATCAGGTTGCCCTGTGCAATCACCTGGCCCCCATGAACGCCAGCGCCGGGACCTATATCGACAATGTGATCGGCGGCTCGAATGGCATCCTCGTCGTGTTCCACCACAATCACCGTGTTACCTATGTCACGCAAGTGCGTCAGCGTATTGAGTAAACGCTGGTTGTCACGTTGATGCAGGCCGATAGAGGGCTCGTCGAGTATGTACATGACGCCCACCAGCCCGGCGCCAATTTGACTGGCAAGTCGAATGCGTTGCGCCTCACCCCCCGATAACGTATCGGCACTTCGGGACAGAGAGAGGTAATTGAGGCCAACATCAATCAAGAAGTGCAAACGGGCGCTGATTTCCTGTAACACCTTATCGGCGATTTGCTGACGCTGCCCCTGCAGTTCAAGGCTGGAAAAGTAGTCCATGGCCTCTTTGATCGACCAGCGCGTTATTTCAGACAGAGATTTGCCGTTGATGGTTACGGCTCGCGCATCAGGATTCAAACGTGCACCCTCGCACAGGGGGCATTGCTGGGTGCTGAGAAATTTTGCCAGGCTGTCCCGCACCAAACCCGATTCAGTATCGCGATAGCGGCGTTCCATGTTGGGAATAATGCCCTCAAAGGGATGGGCTCGAGTATAGATGTCGCCTTTGTCGTTAACGTAGCGAAACTGAATCATCTCCGAGTCGTTGCCGAAGAGAATGGTCTGCCGGTGCGCAGGTTCAAGTTCACCAAAGGGTGTGGTCATGGAAAAGCCGAAATGATCAGCGATAGAGGTTAACATCTGATAGTAGTAAATATTTCGACGGTCCCAACCGTGGATGGCGCCTTCGGCAAGCGATAACTCTTCGTCGAAAACGATTTGCTGAACGTCAAAAAACTGCTTAACGCCGATACCATCGCAACTAGGGCAGGCGCCGGCGGGATTGTTGAAGGAAAACAAGCGGGGTTCCAGCTCCGTAATTGAATGGCCACACTCGGGACAGGCGAAGCGCGAAGAAAAGACCATGTCGGGTTTGTCGCCGTCCAGAAAAGCAATGGCGGCAAGTCCCTCTGACAGGTTGACAGCAGTTTCGAATGAGTCAGCGAGACGGGTCAAGAGATCGGCTCGAACGCGAAACCGATCTATGACGACCTCTATCGTGTGCTGCTTGTTTTTGTCCAATTCCGGCAAGGCGTCCAGGTCGGCGACGATGCCGTCGATGCGAGCGCGGACAAATCCCTGCGCTCGCAACTGACTGAAGAGATGCAAATGCTCACCCTTGCGGGCCTTTATCACCGGTGCGAGCAATAGCAGGCCTGTACCTTCCGGAATCGCCATGACCTGATCAACCATTTGACTGATGGTTTGTGCCTCCAGTCGACGACCATGTTGCGGACAATGGGGCTCGCCAACCCTGGCAAACAAAAGACGCAAGTAGTCATAAATTTCAGTAATGGTACCGACGGTTGACCGCGGGTTGTGATTGGTTGACTTTTGCTCGATGGAGATAGCGGGAGATAAACCATCTATATGGTCGACGTCAGGTTTCTCCATCAAACTTAAAAACTGTCGAGCATAGGCTGATAGTGACTCAACGTATCGCCGTTGTCCCTCAGCATAGAGGGTATCAAAAGCCAGGGAGGATTTACCTGAACCAGACAGGCCGGTAATAATGACCAATTTGTTTCTGGGTATGTCTAGGTCGATGTTAGCCAGGTTGTGTGTCCGGGCGCCACGGATAGAAATAGTGTCCATGAAGAAAAACGTACTCAGTGAAGTGTGGGTATACTAACAGTCTGACCCTAAGATTATGCGGTAAGTTTGCACTGCCATAGCTTCATTCGAGTGTCAGGGGAAGCAGGATTTTGGTATCATCCGTAGCGTTGGGATTGTCCTATGTTTGATATGCCGATCGCAACTCCACACTGATGCTTTCGCTCTTACATACCTGACATCTTTATGAACAAACAAGAATTGCGGGCCGCAGTCTCGATCGGCCTGCTGTATATCATTAGAATGTTGGGTCTTTTTATGGTCCTGCCAGTGTTGCCGGTGGTGGGCTCGGAATTGCCCCTGGCGACGCCCCTGCTGATCGGTTTAGCGCTGGGTATTTATGGTTTGTCCCAGGCGGTGCTGCAAATTCCTATGGGGCTCCTTTCAGACAAGTTTGGGCGCAAGCCAGTGATCTTGGCTGGTCTGCTGGTGTTCGTTCTGGGCAGTCTGGTTGCCGCCACGGCAGATACCATCTATGGCGTACTGGTTGGTCGACTGCTGCAGGGCTGTGGCGCCATCGCCAGCACGCTGCTGGCGTTGTTGTCAGATGTCACACGAGTTGATCAAAGATCCAAGGCCATGGCGATCGTCGGAATCAGCATTGGTGCCAGTTTTGGCGTCGCTCTAGTCGCTGGCCCTTGGATGTTTGCCCAGGTGGGCCTATCGGGAATTTTTTATTTCGCTGGGGCCAGTGGTCTACTTGGCATTTTGGTCCTGTTTACGCTCATCCCCAGCCCCCAGTTAGCTGTGCGCAATCCTGAAATTGGGATCAGGCCTGAGCGCTTGCTCGAGATTGCTGCAAGCCCAGATCTGCGCCGAATGATGCTGGGCGTCTTTATGCTTCACTACCTCCTCATGTCGGGCTTCTTGGTTTTTCCAGTCTTGCTGGCTGCTACCGGTGAGATCGAGATCACTGACCACTCTCTCGTGTACTTCGGCCTGCTACTGATCACTTTTGTCCTCATGGGGCCGTTTATGTGGTTGTCTGATAAGCCGGCCCTGACGAAACGCATGTTGTTACTGATGATTGGTTTCTTTGTCTTCGCGATGCTCATGATGGCCAATGTGGTCAGTTTTTATCCAGTTCTTGCGGCACTGGCGGTATTTTTTATGGCCTTTAATCTGCTGGAAGTCATTCTGCCGGCGTTAGTCAGTCGTGCCGCGCCTGCTGGCGCAAGAGGGACGGCGATGGGGCTCTATTCGAGCGCCCAGTTTGCCGGTGCCTTTGCGGGCGGCGCCCTTGGCGGATTTCTGCTCTCAAGTGGTGATCTCCTATGGCTGCTGTGCGTCAATGTCGCCCTCTGTTTAGTGTGGTTTATCGTCTCGCTGGGGCTGAAAAAAACCGGTAACCTGGGTAGTCGAGAGTTTCATTTGGAACATCTCTCGCAACTCAGTGCCAAAGAGGTCGCAGACAAGTTATTATCTGTGCGAGGTGTGCTTGATGTGGTGTTATTCAGCAGTGAGAAAACCGCCTACTTGAAGGTCGATAGGGATCAACTTGATGAAGCCGCGCTGGTTGCATTGGCGCGTGATGAATGGGTCGTTACTCGATAAGTTGGTCGCGACAGAATTAATAACGAGGAGAGCAGAATGGCAAGAGGTATCAATAAGGTAATCTTAGTGGGTAATCTGGGTAATGATCCGGAAACTCGCTCCATGCCAAATGGCAGTGCCGTAACCACAATTAGTATCGCGACGACTGACTCCTGGAAAGATAAGAATTCGGGCCAGCAGCAGGAACGCACCGAATGGCATCGCGTCGTATTCTTCAATCGACTCGCCGAGATCGCCGGGCAGTATCTGAAGAAGGGCTCCAGTGTCTATATTGAGGGCGCACTGCGAACTAATCAGTGGGAAAAAGAAGGACAGAAGCACTATACAACTGAAATTATAGCGAATGAAATGCAAATGCTCGGTGGACGTGGCGACAGTAGCGGCGGTCGTCCGGAATATGGCAGCAATAACGACGCTGGCTACGATCGTGGTTTTGACCAAAGCCGCGGAGGTGATGACAGGAATCAGAGGAATATGGCAAATAATGACTATGCCGCACCACCCAAAGACGACTTTAACGACGATATTCCCTTTTAGTCGAGTGTGCTAGATCTGCTAGAAGAGCAGTACTAGAAGAGCAGTACTAGAAGAGCAATAAAAGCAAGATGCCGCCAAGGACCAGGCGATAAAGGACAAAGGGCAGGAAGCCCAGTTGATTGATGACATTAAGGAACAGGCGGATACACGCATAGGCGCTGATCGCCGCCAGACTGCAGCCTAGTCCGAGTGTCAGCCAATCGACACTCAACTCACCGGTCACCAGATCGATAGTCTTGAGTAGAGCGGCACCCGCTATTGCGGGAATAGAGAGCAAAAACGAAATTCTCGAGGCACTTTCTCGAGTAAACCCGCAAAATAATGCGGCGGTCATTGTTACACCCGAGCGAGAAGTGCCGGGGATCAGTGCGAAGCACTGGGCTACGCCAATGATCAGGGCTTGGCGCCAGGTAAGCTCCAAATCTGTTCTGGTCTGCCGACCCTTGATGTCGGCGAGCCAAAGCACCAGCCCGAAACTTATCGTCGTGATAGCTATCACAGCAATGGATCGCAGGTTGATTTCGACCAGGTCCTTTAAGAGGAATCCCACTGGGATGATGGGCAGGCTGCCAATCAGTAAGTTGATGGCCAGGCGACTGTCCTGGGTGGTTTTGCCCGAAACCAGAGAGACCAGTGTGGCGCTGATCAAGTGGCCAAGATCGATGCGAAAATACCAGACGACAGCTATCAGTGAGCCTAAATGTACCGCCGTGTCAAAGGCGAGCCCCTGATCCGGCCAACCAAGAATTTGAAACGGTAGGATCAGATGAGCAGAGCTGGATATGGGCAGAAACTCAGTCAGGCCTTGAATCAGCGCCAGACTGATGATGTGTAGTATATCCAATTGCGCAGTACACTCGATGGGCAAAATGGGAGTGTAACGAGCGCTGGCAGTATAGACAAACAATCTCGTGTGAACGTGTTCGATCCCCGGCCCACCGGTACGGTGACAAGGTAAGAAGCCCGCTGATTTTGATTACTCGAACAGGAAAGTAGAATTGCAACATGACTGAAATCCCGCTGTTCCCGTTACCACTGGTGTTGTTTCCCGGTGGCCGGTTGCCATTGCAAATCATTGAAGCGCGCTACCTGGACATGCTCACCGCCTGTGTGCGCAATGATTCTGGTTTTGGCGTGGTTATGATCAAAGAGGGGCGGCAGATCCTTAATCATCGTGAAGAGCAACTGCCCAGCATTGCATATACCGGAACCCTGGCGAAGCTGATTGATTTTGATCAGGGTACCTCGGGTTCTCTGGACATTCTTATAGAGGGCCAGTGTAAGTTTGTCATTCGTGATCAATATGAGCAAGACGATCGATTAATGCTGGCGCAAGTTGAATATCTGGCGCCCGAGGTACCGGCAACGATTCCCGAAGACAAACAACACCTCGCCAGCTTATTAGAGTCTTTGCTCGAACATGAAGCCGTCAGGAATTTGAATCTGGTCGTCGACTTATTTGACGCGACCGCCGTTGGTGGTCGCTTGACCGAGTTGCTACCCCTGCCGAATCTGTTCAAGCAACGGATGTTAGAGATGAAAAATCCACTGGCGCGCCTGAGTGATCTAGAGAACTTGATTACTCGAATGCAAGATTCTCAAAGCTAGTGGTGGCCGACTTCAATTCCGCTGCAGTCGTCTGTAATCAATACCCTCTCGCCAGCCTCGGCAGGTCAAGGGGTTCTTGGTGGCGTAGGCTGAGAATGCCGCCTCGACAAACCGATACGGCAGTTCGTGATCTCGGCCGACGGGAATACCGAGCCTGGGACACTGGATATAATCCAAAGAAGCCTGCTGGGCAGCTTCCAGGCGAAACTCATTCTGCTTCAGCTGCCGCTGGTTCCAATCGGGCACCTTCAGATCAAGGGATTTGCAGAGAAGCGTCTGGCCATTACACAGTCGAGCTGCGGGCCTTGGGGCTTGACTGCCGGGGTTCAATCGCTGCATGACTACCAGATTTTCAGCCGGGGAGAGTGGATCCACATGCGGAAATGCTGACTTGATGAGCACGCCATTGCCATCACCGGCGGCGGAAAAGTTCAAAGAGTCGCCGCCGCGAGCATAATACATATAAATAGTACCAGGTGGCATGAACATGGCCCGGCGTTTCTCCGTGTAGCCGAGTGAAGAATGACTGCCTCGCTCGTCGCGATAGTAGGCCTCAGTTTCAATGATGCGGGCAGCGAGCCACACTGGACCTTTGCTGGTCTGCACTCGACGGCGGAGTATCGTTCCGAGCAGAGCAATTGCCAGGGACTCAGCAGTTTGATCGAAGAAATCGGGGTGCAAGCTGGGCATGATTCTGAGTTAGGGAGACCTACCTCCATCGGTTACAATAGGCGTCTGTTTGGGAAAACGACGAGCGCGTAGTGATAAGTACTAAAAATAAGTACTAAAAATAAGCACTAAAAATAATTATTAAAGATGCGTATTAAACATCAGAAGCGCGAAATGGAACAGCTTACTCGAGCGACCGACTGATAACACAAAGGGCAAAGCGTTAGTTCGAAGCGAGAGCGTCATCAGGACGCTTGCCAGCTCAGATGACAGTTGAACTCAAGTCTTTCCGCCGCGGGCTTGAGCGTATGGTCCATTAGAGCGGTTGTAGAGCACTGCGAGACCAGTGCTGGCGCAACGATAGTAGATTCATGGTGTCGAACATTGAGCCAGCGTGGCAATGGCAACCGATCCATTGATGAGTGTGGCGACGGCCAGTTGCGGCTGTAAGGGTATAGGGGTGGCTTGATGCTGAAAGCAAGAGGCGCAAACTAAAATGGGACTCGCCATTATGGGTGGTACCTTTGATCCGGTGCATTTTGGTCATTTGCGCTCGGCCGTGGAAGTGCGCCAGGCATTAGGAGTTTCGCAGGTAAAATTGATTCCCGTTGGCATACCGGCGCACCGCGAACGGCCGGGCAGCACACCGGAACAACGACTTGAGATGTTGCGACTGAGCACTGAGGAAGTCGAATACTTGCAGATCGACGATCGGGAAATTTCTCGAGGCGGTACCTCCTATATGATGGACACTTTGGAATCCGTTCGCACTGAGGTGGGTACCGATTTGTCAGTATCGCTGGTACTGGGTATCGATGCGTTTGGGCTCATACACCAATGGCATCGCTGGCGCGAGCTATTGGATGTCGCGCACCTCGTGGTGTTGCGCCGGCCGGTTGCCGCGCCAATATTGGTTCCCGAGGTGAGTGAATGGATAGCGGGCCGGAGAGCCGATGTGGTGCAGCTGTTGGCGCAGCCAGCAGGATTAGTGTGTGAACTGCAGCTCACGCAGCTAGACATATCCTCGACTCAGATCCGGCAATATGCCAGGGCGGGAGAACCCATAGACTATCTGCTGCCGGCAGGTGTCATAAAATATATTCGCCAACAGGCGTTATACCGAGAAATTACTTAAAATGCAGGCACAGAGCAGGAGCAATACACAACCCATGCAAGCCGATTCAGATAAGGTTGATTTGAAAGCCGTCGCTATCGCGGCCCTTGAAGACTTAAAAGGTCTTGATATCACAGTGATTGATGTCACCAAGCAAACGGATGTCACTGACTACATGATTGTTGCCACAGGTACGTCCAACCGTCACGTCAAGTCCTTGGCGAACAATGTTGTAGAGGAAATGTTGAAGCGGGACATCAAGCCACATGGCGTTGAAGGTTTGGAAGATGGCGAATGGGTACTGGTAGATCTGGTGGATGTGGTCGTTCACATCATGTTGTCCCAGACTCGAAAATTTTATGATATTGAGCGTCTCTGGAGTATGAGTGCCGAAAGCCGCGAGGCTCGAAACCAGGAAGAGTGAGGTCTGCAGCCCCTTGTTGATTGAATTGCTAGCGGCCGGTACTCGACCGCCCGAGTGGACAAAAATCGGCTATTCTGAATACCAGAAACGTCTGCCGCGGGATTGGCAACTGCAGCTGCGTGAAATTCCAGTAGCACATCGTGGCAAAAATGAGTCTGTTGCTAAGTTAAAGGTCGAAGAAGGCAAACGTATACTCGCTCTATTAAAGCCAGAGGCGCATGTTATTGCCCTGGACAGCCGAGGTGAGGGTTGGAGTACTCGAGAGCTGGCAGCCAATATCGAGTCCTGGATGAGTCGCACCAGTCACTTGCAATTGATCGTCGGTGGGCCTGATGGTTTGAGTGATGAGTGTCTACAACGAGCGAATGATTGCTGGTCGTTATCGAAGCTGACGTTTCCTCATTTCCTGGTCAGGGTACTCTTGGCGGAGCAGCTTTACAGGGCTTGGGCCGTGATTAACAACCATCCGTATCACAAGTAGCTGGACGAGATATGGCTGAACCACTAGCGCTAAAGGATCATTCCAGGGAGAGTCAAATCTTCCTTGATCGGGTTGTCGTTGGATATACCCTGTTGATTATCTTGACGCTGTGCTTGGTCGCTCGAATGTTCTACCTTCAGGTCGTCAGTTACGACCTGTATACGACGCTTTCAGACCGCAATCGAATTCAAGTTCAGTCGCTAGCCCCTGTTCGTGGATTGATCTATGACCGGCACGGCGCACTCATCGCGGACAATATGCCGTCTTATCGTCTGACGATAACCAAAGAACGGGTCACAGACTTAGATCAAACGCTGACGGCGCTTAATGAAATTGTTGGCTTAAGCGATGATGAAGTTGAAACATTTCGTCGCCGCCTGGCAAGGCGCCAACGACCCTATGAATCGGTTCCAGTTTTGCTGCGCCTGACCCAACAAGAAATCGCCAGGGTCAGTGTCAATCGTCATGTTCTACCGGGTGTGAGTATCGAAGCCCAGCTTTTAAGGCATTACCCCATGGGTGAGTTGATGGCCCATGCTGTTGGCTCAGTGCGTCGAATCAATGAAAGCGATGCGCGCACTATCGACTCAGTCGCTTATTCGGGGACAAATCACATAGGCAAAGTCGGGGTCGAGCGATTCTATGAGGAACAATTGCTGGGGCAGGTGGGTCACCAGCGGGTGGAAACGGATGCTCGAGGTCGCGTCATGAAAGTGCTGGATCCCGGCGCTGCAGTGCCCGGGTCTGATATAACCTTGCATGTTGACGCGGGTCTTCAACGCGCTGCGAGTGACGCGTTGGCGGGCAGACGCGGAGCGATTGTTGCCATCGAGCCTAGTACCGGTGGCATTCTCGCTCTGGTCAGTAATCCCACCTATGATCCCAACTTGTTTGTCGCTGGTATTGACCAGGCAACTTATGCAAGCCTGCGCGATTCAATCGACGTACCTATGTTTAATCGAGCCGTTCAGGGTCAATACGAACCAGGCTCAACGATTAAACCATTTCTCGGTTTGGTAGGCCTCATGACTGGCATCGCCGCGCCGGATTATGCCATCAATGATACCGGTGCGTTCAAGCTGCCAAATAGTTCTAGATTGTATCGTGACTGGAACTGGAAGAAGGATGGTCGAGGTGGTCATGGTCTGGTAAACCTGCAAAAGGCCATCTATCGGTCCTGTAATATTTATTTCTACGAGCTGGCTTTAAAGCTAGGCGTAGATGTTATTCACGATCATCTCGACGACTTTGGCTTTGGCATCAATACAGCAGTGGATCTGCCAGAGGCGCGAATGGGTCTGCTACCTTCAAGACAATGGAAGCGCTCCGCCCGCAACGAAGCCTGGTTTCCTGGCGACACGGTTAATATTGGCATCGGTCAGGGTGATATCCTGGTGACACCCCTGCAGCTAGCGGCTGCGGTCGCAGTGCTCGCTAATCGTGGCAAAATGATTGCACCGCGAATGCTCAAGTCGAGTAGCCGACCGATTGCGGCGGTGACGACTCCGCTTCTGCCTGATATCGATCAGGTGCCGGCTGCCTACTGGGATCTGATCATCGAATCGATGAGTATGGTGGTGCATCGAGGGAATCAGGCGTGGGGAGAAAACGGCACCGCTTGGTCCTATATAGGTCGCGATATTCCCTATCGAATGGCAGGCAAGTCAGGTACAGCGCAAATCGTTGAAATAGCGCAGGGTGCACTTTACGATGCCGACGAACTGAATGAGAGACAACGAAAAAATGCCTGGTTTATCGCCTTCGCGCCACTCGAAAACCCAACCATTGCCCTTGCGGTGATGGTTGAAAATGGAGGTGGAGGCAGCGAGTTTGCGGCACCGGTTGCGCGCAAGGTCCTTGATTATCATCTGCGCGACTATCAGCCGGTGGCAGAAGTTGACGCAAAGACCGGCGTTGAAAAGCAACCCCGGGTCATCGCCGGGGTGAGTGAGGGCAGGCCATGAGTCATGATTTTGTTCGCCGACTACCCCTGGATAGTTTTGCTCGATCTAGCTTTGGCCGGCTTGGGCAGCGATTTCATATTGATATGGTATTGATGTTATTGCTGACGGTGACCTGCGCTTATGGGTTGCTGGTGCTTGATTCAGCGGTCAATCGTGACAGTGCTTCGGTAATCTCGCAACTGATGAAGCTCGGGGTGGCTATGCTGATCATGATCATTATGGCGCAAATCCCGCCGGTATTTTATTTGCGTATAGCGCCTTGGTTGTATTTGGGAGGTCTCGCTATGTTGGTGATGGTCTTGTTCTTTGGCTATAAGGTCAATGGTTCGACTCGCTGGCTGCGGATTCCTGGTGTCATCAGTTTTCAACCTTCTGAAGTCATGAAGCTTTTTGTGCCGATGATTCTTGCCTGGTACTTTCACGATCGACATTTACCCCCAAAGGCCAAGCATGTGTTTTGGGCGGCGGCCATGATCGCCTTACCCGTGGTACTGATTGGCGTACAACCAGATCTTGGGACAGGGCTACTGATCTGCGCGTCTGGCTTGCTGGTCCTGCTGCTCTCAGGGATACAATGGCGCTACGTTTTCGGTGTGCTAGGCTTCGCCTGCCTGTCGGCGCCGGCGCTCTGGTTTGTGATGCGTGACTATCAGCGGCAACGCGTGTTGACCTTATTCAATCCGGAAAGTGACCCGCTAGGCGCAGGCTGGAATATTATTCAGTCAAAGACAGCCATTGGGTCCGGTGGACTGTATGGTAAGGGCCTGTATCAGGGCACTCAGTCTCACCTGGACTTTTTGCCCGAAAGTCACACAGATTTCATTATCGCGGTTCTGGCTGAAGAGTTGGGACTGATCGGTATTTTGGTGCTGTTGTTGTTGTATCTGTTGATTACAGGCCGAGGTTTGGTGATGGCGGTGCAGGCGCAGGACACCTTTGGCCGATTACTCTCCGGCAGCATTGTCTTCACTTTTTTCGTCTATGTCTTCGTTAATATTGGCATGGTCAGTGGGATCTTGCCAGTGGTTGGCGTGCCCCTGCCTTTGGTCAGCTATGGTGGAACCTCTATCATGACGTTATTTGCAGGTTTTGGTTTGCTGATGTCAATTCATGCGCATCGCCGAATTAGCTTATGATTAAAGCCTTTGATATTGGTAGTTGGGCAGTGAGAGTTGAACATCGATTAAAATAAAACGACTAATAAAAACCTACTTGCGAGCATCTACTTACAAGAATCGACCAAAAGGAACCTGTATAAAACCCATGGAATCAAGATTGAACAGAATCAAACGGCGAGTTCGGGCCAGTCAAGGTGTCGGCGTGGTTTTGCTCCTAGGTCTAAGCTCGCTGGTGACGGCGCAAGTGGAATACCTTGAGCGCCCCGAAGTTCGAGCATTTATACAAGATCTCGCTGCGACTGAAGGATTCGATAAGAACGAGCTTGAGCCCGTTATTGCGGCGGCTAATTTTCAGCAATCGATCATAGATGCCATTTCTCGACCCGCAGAGAAAGTTCTGACCTGGAAAGAATACCAGGATATATTCCTTACTCAGCGACGTATTCAGGAGGGCCAAAAGTTCATGTCAGAGCAACATGCGGCCCTGACCCGTGCGCAGCAGCAATATGGTGTTCCCCCGGAGGTTATCGCGGCGATCATAGGTGTCGAGACAATGTATGGTGGGAATAAAGGCCGTTATAGGGTTATCGACGCATTAGTGACGTTGGCGTTTGACTATCCGCCGCGTAGTCAATTTTTTCTCGCTGAGTTGAAACACTTTTTGCTGTTAGCCCGAGAAGAGCGCGTCAACCCATTGGAACCGGTCGGCTCCTATGCGGGCGCCATGGGCTTTGGCCAATTCATATCAAGCAGTTATCGACATTATGCCGTCGATTTTGATGCAGATGGCAAGCGTGATATCTGGCAGAATCCGACCGATGCGGTGGGCAGCGTCGCTAATTATCTGGCAGTGCATGGCTGGCAGGCGGGTGAGGTCGTGACAGTCCGAGTCAACGCACAAGGCCCTAATAACCCGGCAGACGCTGCTCGGCTTGATGATATCTATAACAAAGACCTGAAGCCAACGACCAGTTTATCGTCGCTTAGCAGTCTTGGACTACCACTGAAAAACGTTCTAGAGGATCCAAATACGCTGGTATCACCCATGAAGCTCTATGGTAAACAGGGGGAGGAAATTTGGCTGGGATTCCAAAATTTTTACGCTATCACTCGCTATAACCACAGCAAGCTCTATGCTATGGCTGTATTTCAATTAAGCGAGCAGCTCAAAAAGGTCGATCTTGCGAGCAAGTCGATTCGTTAGGATAGACAATGGAATTCGCCAGTTGCTCATGATGACTTCATCACATTCAATACTTTCTGCGATAGTTCTCGTATCTTTGCTGTCAGCCTGTGTTGCACCTCAGGTATCTTCGCCGCAACCGCAGCTGAAAATACCGATGATCGGTTCCGGGCCATTGCAGAGTCACACCCGTGGCAACAAAAGCCCCTATGTGGTGTTTGGTGAGACCTATACAGTGATGCCCAGCAGCTTGGGCTACGTGGAAATCGGAATTGCCTCTTGGTATGGTAAAAAATTTCATGGCCGGCTCACTTCGAACGGCGAGGTTTATGACATGTATCAGCTGACGGCTGCCCATAAGGCATTGCCGCTGCCGAGCGTTGTCAGAGTGACCAATCTCGATAATGGGCGCAAGGTCATAGTGAGAGTAAATGATCGAGGTCCATTTCACTCGGATCGAGTGATTGATTTATCTTATGCGACTGCGCTGCAGCTTGGATTTGCTGATCAAGGGACGGCGCCGGTGGTGATTGAAGCAATAGACGAAGAAAATTATCCTGATCAGGATGAATTGCCAAAACATCATGAGTCGTATTACCTGCAAGTCGGTGCCTTTTACAAAATCGCCGGCGCTGAGCAGCGCTTGGCGGTTATCAATGACTTGATGGCACAACAGGGCTTTGCGGTTGACGCACGGATACTGCAAAGTGAAGTCTCAAAGTCAGTTTTGCATAAAGTTTGGCTTGGCCCCATCGATACAATAAGCGGTCGCGATGAGATTGCACAATTAGTTCAAGACCGAAACCTGGGGACGCCGATTCGCGTTCAGGTTGAGTGAATGTGGTTTTGTCGTCTCATTGCAAGACTGCCAAATAAACAGATAAACAGATAAACAGATAAGCAGATAAACAGATAAACAGATGAATAGGGATCTCATGGTTCAAAAATTAATAATGATTGTTGTGCTGTCACTGACTTCAAGCCTGTCTGTTGCAGCGCCGCCGATAATTCCTGCGCCACCGCAACTCTCAGCATCCGGTTATTTGCTGATGGATGCGGATAGTGGCGAAATTCTGGTCGAGTTCAATAGCCGGCAGCGATTACCTCCAGCCAGCCTGACAAAGATTATGACAAGTTATATTGTGGCCGAGGAACTTGATCAAGGCACTCTGGCAGAGGACGAAGAGGTAGAGGTTAGCGTCAAGGCCTGGCGTACTGAAGGTTCTCGGATGTTCGTTCGAGAAGGTACCAAGGTCAAAGCCAGTGATTTGATGAGTGGCGTTATTATCCAATCAGGTAACGATGCAAGTGTGGCGCTGGCAGAGCATATCGCGGGAAGTGAAGGCGCGTTTGCCGACGTGATGAATCAGCAGGCTGCTCGTTTGGGTATGGTAGATACGCACTTTGTCAACGCGACTGGCTTGCCAGATGAGGACCATTACACAACGGCGTTTGACCTGGCATTGCTGACGGTGGCGTTGATCAATGATCATCCGAGTCATTATGGGTTGTATTCGGAAAAATACTTTACCTATAACGATATCCGTCAACCTAATCGAAATACGCTACTGTGGCGCGATAAAACAGTGGATGGCGTAAAAACCGGTCATACGGAAGCTGCTGGTTATTGTCTGGTGGCATCTGCTGTGCGCGATAATATGCGTTTGGTTTCCGTCGTGATGGGAACTCAGTCAGAGGAAGCGCGAGCCACCGAAAGCCAAAAATTGCTGACTTATGGCTTTCGCTACTATGAAACTCTGCATCTCTATGAGGCGCAGCAATCGTTGAATGAAGTGCGTGTCTGGGGTGGCGACAGTTCCAGTATAAAAATGGGCCTGACCAATAAGGTTGCGCTGACAATACCTCGAGGTGCTAAAGAGAGTCTTGCGGCAACCCTGGATATCGATCGAGTAATCAAGGCCCCGATTCAGCAGGGTCAGTCACTTGGCGTGCTCACGATCAGGCTTGATGAAGCTGTGATACATGAAGAGCCGTTGGTGGCCTTGGCGCAAATAGACGAGGCGGGATTTTTAAGTCGGTTGTGGGATACTTTGGTGTTGTTTATCCTCCAGCTGCTCAGCGGCGATCCGTTGAAACTCAAGTAACCTGACCATGTTACAATACACCCGAAGCACTCATGCCGAAAAGACTATGACAGAAGAAGCGCCATCACCAATCACAATTGTGTTTCCGTGCAATTATCCGATCAAGGTTGTCGCTGACAGTCATCCGGAGTTGGTCAATCGAGTCATCGCGATCCTGCAATCCTATGATGCTACTGTTACGGTAGAGAAGGTCAAGGAACGCGCAAGCCGTAGTGGTAAATTCACCTCCGTCACGGTGCAGTTCATTGCAACTGGCGAGGCTCAACTGAAGGCAATGTTCGAGCAGTTGAAGACCCACTCCTGGGTTCACATGGTTCTCTAGCGCATGAAAGCCCTGCACGTTCGTCGTGTTCTTAATGGTGGTCTGCAGGACTACCAGACAACCTGGGCGGCGATGCGGGACTTTACTGATACGCGAGATGTGACAACCACCGATGAACTTTGGTGGCTTCAACACTCACCTGTGTTAACGCTTGGACAGGCAGGCAAGCCGCAGCACATTCTTGCCGCTGGCGACATTCCTGTGGTTCATACCGATCGGGGTGGTCAGGTGACCTACCATGGCCCTGGGCAGTTAGTTGGTTATTTGCTGTTTGATCTGCGGCGCTTAGGTTTTGGTGTTCGAGATCTGGTCTCGGCGATTGAGGCTTCGATTATTGATTTGCTGTCGACCTATTCTATCGCCGCGGTCGCTCGACGCGATGCGCCGGGAGTTTATGTCGATGGCCGTAAGATTGCAGCCCTGGGTCTGCGCATCCGCAAGGGTTGCAGTTATCACGGTCTCAGTCTGAACGTCGATATGGACTTAGAACCTTTTGAACGCATTAACCCCTGCGGATACCAAGGGTTAGCGGTCTGTCGAACCAAAGACCTGGGTATTCAGGCAGATATTGGCACTCTGGCAGACAAACTCACATCACACCTGATGGCGCGATTCAGGTATGATTCGAGTCGCTCTTCAGGTGCGCTTTAGCTGAGTCTGAATCAAGTACCAATCCATTTCATATTAGAGAAGCCCGTGGCCAGAGACGAACGAAATATATTGATAGAAGGCGAGAAGCTGCGTGGCGCAGACAAGGTTCGACGCATCCCGATCAAGGTGATTCCAACAGAAACCTTCTTGCGCAAGCCCGACTGGATTCGAGTAAAAATCAGATCAAGCAATGAAGTCAATCGAATCAAGGGAATTCTTCGAGACCGCAAGCTGGCCTCAGTCTGCGAAGAGGCGTCATGCCCAAATCTGTCTGAATGTTTTTCCCACGGGACTGCGACGTTTATGATTATGGGCGAGATCTGCACTCGCCGCTGCCCATTTTGTGACGTAGCCCACGGTAAACCCAAGGCATTAGATGCCGATGAGCCCAGACAGCTGGCGGAAGCCGTCATGGAATTGCGTCTCAAGTATGTGGTGATCACTTCTGTGGATCGTGATGATCTGAAAGACAGCGGAGCGGGTCATTTTGTTGACTGTATTCGAGAGATTCGGCAGCAGTCTCCAGCGACTCGAATTGAAGTGCTGGTGCCTGACTTTCGCGGGCGTATGGAGATTGCACTGGAGAAGCTGGGTGTCGAGCCGCCAGATGTTTTCAACCATAATTTGGAGACAGTGCCGCGCTTGTACAAGAAGGCCCGTCCAGGTGCTGACTATGTCTGGTCGTTGAAACTCCTGCAGCAATTCAAAGCTGTTCAGCCGGCAGTGCCTACCAAGTCAGGGTTAATGCTGGGGCTCGGGGAAACCCTTGACGAGGTAAAACAAGTCATGGCAGATCTGCGTCAGCACGATGTTAATATGCTGACCCTCGGCCAGTATCTGCAGCCGAGCCGAGATCATCTGGCCGTGGAGCGATATGTGCATCCCGACGAGTTCGCCGAGCTGGCTGAAGTCGGACAGCAGATGGGCTTCGCCCATGTTGCCAGCGGCCCACTGGTGCGTTCGTCCTATCATGCTGACCTACAGGCCAAAGGTGAGTTCCAGGGCTGAGTCAAGCCTGTCCAAGAAGGCGGTAAGATGGAAAAAATCAGATTCTACTTCTCATTTCGTTCACCATTTGCAGCCATTGCCTTCTATCGCTTGCGACGCGCACCGCAGTTTAATGGGGTTGAATTCGAACTGATTCCTACCTGGCCGGATATTATCTTCGGTGGCCATATGGATAACCCTACCGATAATCTCTTCAAGATGGCTTACATCTTCCACGATGCAGCACGTCAGGCTGCTTCTGCCGGACTCGACCCGGCGCCATTTAAGGCCTTGGCCGAACGCTACCGGCTGCCAGACAGCGGGGACTACCGCAGTCGTAAGGTTGGCGTTGAAGTAGGTCAGGAGAATTGGCAGATACCCCACTGTGCATTTCTGTATGCACAATCTCAAGGTAAAGGCTGGGCCTTTGGTGATGCGGTCTTTGCGCGTCGGTTTAATTTTGATGGACAGGGCGCTGCCAATGTCATGAATCCGCGAGTGATCAAAGAGTTAGCGGAAGGTCTTGGCCTGGACGGCGACTTGGCCGTAGGCGCGCACGAATCTAAGGCTTGTCAAGCAGCGCTGCCGTCGATCATTAGCCATAGCGAGCGGGACGGCGTTTTTGGTGTGCCGTTCTTTGTGCGCCAAACCGGTGCCGAGGAAAAGTTCTGGGGTAATGATCGGATTGAATTCTTGTTACGATCCCTTCAGGCCAGCTCTGATTTGCCCAATATCACCATAGCCAGCTTGGCGACCATTCAACCCGGTCGAGACTAGTCTTCAGCTCGGTCCGCCGCAGGCAGAGCAGTCGGGGTTTTTTGGCAGGCGTAACTTGCGCCACTCCATCTGTTTGGCGTCAAACACCAGCAGATAACCGGCCAGGCTAGTGCCAAATCCGGCCAACAGTTTCATCGCTTCCAAGGCTTGAATAGTGCCGATAATACCCACGACGGGTGCAGCGACTCCGTTTTCCGCGCAACTGGGTGCTTCACCGCTGCTGTTCTGATACAAACATCGATAACAGGCTGAAGTCGGCTGGGATGGGTCATAAACCATGACCTGTCCCTGCAATTGTACGGCAGCGCCCGATACCAAGGGGGTACGCTTTTTTACGCAGGTATCGTTGATCACAAAGCGGGTCGCGAAGTTGTCTGTAGCGTCTACCACCAAATCCACGTCACTCAGCCACTGGGCTAAGGCGTGCTCGTCAAGTCTTTGACTGATCTTGGTGACGCGGGTCCCGGGATTAAGCGAGAGGATGCTGGCTTCAGCAGAGTCGACTTTAAGTTGACCGATTCGATCTGTAGTGTGAGCAATCTGTCGTTGCAGATTGCTCAGGTCCACATGATCATCATCGGCAAGGATCAGGTGACCAACGCCTGCGGCCGCCAGATAGAGCGCAACAGGACTGCCAAGCCCGCCCATACCTATGATCAGCACGGTGCTGTTCAGCAGTTTTTCCTGGCCGTCGATATCTATCTCCGGCAGCATCAGTTGGCGATTATAGCGAAGCAATTCTGCATCATTCATGACAAATGATCCTGCTTTGAGCCCGGCCACGACGCCATGATGGCACGCGGCTGTTGATTAAGGTCGGCATAGCACTGGATGTTGGTAAACTTGAGGGCGCGAAGTCGCTGTTCAAGCTTGACCTGCTGATGATAACCATGTTCAAGCAGTAAATGGCCGCCGGGTCGCAGGCATCGAGTCGCCTGCTGCAAAATGGCGTACAGGTCAGCAAAGCCGGCATCAGCGGCTACCAAAGCTTGTTGAGGTTCGTATGACAGGTGGCGCAGATGAACGTCATCGGGCTCTATGTAGGGCGGGTTGGCGACAATGATATCGAGGCTCTGGGTGCGCACGGGTTTAAGCCAGTCAGCCTCGATAAAAGCGATTCCTGGTGTTCCACAGGCATTAGCGTTGTTCTGCGCGACCGCCAGGGCCGCTGCACTTTTATCAGTCGCACAGACATTCCAGTGACGACGCTCCCGTTGAATGGCTATCGCAATTGCGCCAGTACCGGTGCCTAAATCCATGAGACAAAATGCGGGTGCTTCAGGCAAGGTCAAAAGCACCTCAACCAACAGCTCTGTTTCGGGTCGAGGAATCAGGGTTGCCGCGGTGACCGCCAGATCCATGTCCCAAAAACCTTGGGTGCCGAGCAAATAGGCGACGGGTTCACCCTGTGCGCGACGTTGTAGGAGCGCTTCGTACCCCTGGACCTGGGATTCACTCAAAAGATCGAGTGAATGCGAGAGTAGCCAGGAACGTGACTGTCCAATGACCTGCCCCAAGAGTAACTGGCTATCCAGTTGTGGACTGTCACTGACATCCGTTAAGGCGGCAGCACCTTGAAACAACGCTTGGCCGACGGGCAGTGGCACCAGAATTTCAGTCATCGGTATCCGCGCCCAAAGCGCTCAGCTGGTCAGCCTGATACTCCTGAACTAACTGATCAACAATTGGCGAGAGATCACCGGCCATCGTCTGTGCCAGCCGGTGCAGCGTCAGATTGATGCGATGGTCTGTGACTCGGCTGTCCGGGAAATTATAGGTTCGAATTTTTTCTGATCGATCGCCACTGCCGACCAGGTTGCGGCGGGTTGCCGCCTGCGCATCATCCTGGGCTTGTTGGGCCTGGGTCATGATCTTGGCTTGCAGCAGGCTCATGGCTCGCGCTTTGTTCTTGTGTTGAGAACGCTCGTCCTGACATTCGACGACGATACCGGTAGGGATGTGGGTCAAACGTACCGCCGAATCTGTCTTGTTAATGTGCTGGCCGCCGGCACCCGAGGCGCGGTAGGTATCGACACGCAAGTCACTCTTGGCAATTTCAATTTCGTCCAACTCCTCAACTTCAGGCATCACGGCAACAGTGCAGGCAGATGTGTGAATACGCCCCTGAGACTCGGTCTGAGGCACCCTTTGCACTCTGTGAGTACCAGACTCAAACTTGAGCAGACCGTAAACATTCTTACCTTCGATTCGACTGATGATTTCTTTAAAACCGCCGTGTTCACCGCTGCGTTCGTTGAGGATCTCAAGTTTCCAGTTCTGGTTCTCAGCGAACCGTTGGTACATGCGTAACAGGTCGCCGGCAAAGATTGCAGCTTCATCGCCGCCGGTGCCGGCACGGATTTCCAGAAATATATTGTGTGAGTCGTTCGGATCCTGAGGTAATAGCAATCGCTGCAGCTCTGTGCTCAAGGCTGTGATATCGTCCTCAAGCGTGACTAATTCATCGGCGGCCATCGCCCGTATCTCGGGATCGCTGTCATTGGCCATTAACTGCGCCTCTGCTAGCTCATCGTTGGCTTGCTCATATCGTCGGTAGCACAGCACGACAGGCTCGATTTCTGCATATTCCTTGGAATAGTTTCTGAATACATTTTGATCGTTGATAGTCTCGCTGTCGCTGAGTAGCGCTGCCAGGTCGTCATAGCGCTCAAGGAGTTGCTCAAGCTTGGCTTTGAGTGATGCTTTCATGGTTTAGGTATCCAGGCTCTGGTCGTCATCGCCGAGTTGAAACAAGTCTTCTATAGCAGAGAGCATGTCTTCCCGACCCTCGGCGCTGGCCTGTTTGAGTTGAATGCTGGGAGTGTGAATGAATTTGTTGGTCAGTTGATTGGCCAGGCTGGTCAGGACGTCGGCGGCAGCATCGCCTTTGCTGAGACGTTGTAAGGCTTTATTCAACTCGGCAGTTTTAATGCGCTCATGGCGCTGGCGAAAGCGCTTAAGCATATCAACTGCTTGGCGTGACTTATGTTGACGCTGGAAGTCACGAACGGCTTGCTCGATGATAACCTCGGCCTCGAGTGCCGCCGCTTGGCGACCGCTCAGGTTGGCTGAGATGATTTTCTGTAAGTCATCGATGCTGTACAGATAAATATCACTGAGCGAGTCCACTTCCGGGTCAATATCCCGAGGTACGGCTAGGTCCACCATAAAAATTGGTTTGTGGCGACGTAATTTCAGTGCCTGTGCAACGCTGGCCTTGTTGACCACTGGTATAGCACTGCCGGTTGCTGAGATCACGATATCCGCCTGTACCAGTTGCGCCGGAATGTCATTCAGATCTGTGGCGCTTGCGTCCAGCTCCGCAGCCAGTTGCTGGGCATTGGCGAGCGTTCGGTTGGCGATGACAAGCTTTCGTACGCCCGCGTTCTTCAAGTGTCTCGCGACCAGCCCAATCGTTTCGCCGGCGCCGACGAGCAACGCATTGCATTCAGTAATGTCAGCAAACAACTGAGCTGCCAGGACGACCGATGTTGAGGCAACAGAAGTGGGGTTCTGCCCGATCGCGGTTGTTGAGCGAATATGTTTGGCAACGTGATAAGTGTTCTGGCACAACCGGTTGAGTTCGGCACCCATGACCTGGTGATGCTGAGCGTGGCTGAAGCAGTCTTTCATCTGGCCAAGAATTTGGGGTTCGCCGAGAATCATAGAGTCCAGACCCGCAGCAACTCGCATAATATGCTTGATCGAGCTATGCCCCCAGTAGGTGTAAATACTATCGCTGAGCGTCTCCACCGGTAGTTGGTGATATTCCGCAAGCCACTGAATAATGGTCTCTGGTTCCTTATTGGCATGAACTGCATAGATTTCAGTGCGGTTGCAGGTCGACAGAATGGCAAGTTCCTGCAGCCCAGCACTGGCCTTTAGCGCGGTCAGCGCTTGCGCCAGTTGGCTTGAGGTAAATGCAATCTTCTCGCGCAGCGCAATGGGCGCTGTGTGATGATTGATGCCGACAATCAATAAATCCATGGGTTCGTAGCCAGTTTCCGATCATTCAGGCGTGGTCTGGGTCGTTACAGGCTCAACAGAGGGCTGATTCTGCTCGATACGATCCGATTCGACGATACGAGGAAAGAAAAATGAACCCCGACACGCTGTTTACATACTAATTAATCTGTCAAAGTATCTGTTAAATGCTTTAGTTCATCTCAACTTTGCGAGCGACTGTTGTGCCACCGGTGTGATGCACAGGTCGTCTATTGTACGTTGGTTGTGGTACGGAAAATAGGGATTGTAGCAGGCCCGACCGGTCTATTGTTCGGCGGCAGCTGCCAGCAATGCCTGTTTAAATTATTAAACTGGGATACCCCTATCGTGAATAACCTATTCCTGGCGCTAAAACACTGGATGCCCAGAGTGCTTTTGGGGCTGTTAATCGTGCTTTTAGCGGCTTGTGTGAGCTCGAGGTCTGAAACCGTCGAGACGACAGTAACCGAGCCAAAGGCGCCGGACTTGCTGGTGCATGCCTTGGAGGCTGGGCACCCGCCCGAAGAATACCCGGTGGCACCGTTTCCCGATGACGCGCTGTATCAATTACTGGTCGCCGAGGTCGCAGGCTATCGCGGTGATTTTACGACTGCGCTGAAAAAATATCTTGAGATGACAATCGAGACCCGCGATCCGGGTGTCGCAGGTCGCGCGACCCGATTGGCAGTCTACATGAACGATGATGTTGCGGCGCTGGCGGCAGCGTTAATTTGGGCTGAAGTTGAGCCAGATAGTTTGGAAGCTCAGCGCCACGCGGCAAACCAACTTATTCGCATTGGTGACCTTGAGCGAGCAGTTATCCACATGGCGGCGATTCGCACCCTGGGTGGCATCGCGAACTTCGATATCTTTGCCTACCGTTCCGCCGATCTGGATCCGGCAGAGCGCGATGGACTGCTGGCGGCCATTGAACGTATGTTGCTGGAATATCCTTCAGACCCGCAACTGCTGTTTTCCCAGGCCGTCTTGCTTGAGCAGGCGGGTCGCTATACGCAAGCACTGGAGATTGCCGATCAGCTGTTGTTAGTCGAGTCTAACGTCAATATCGTGATTCTAAAGATCAATGTCCTCAAGAACAGTGACCGAAAACCTGAGGCCCTGCAGTTTTTAGCGACTCAACTGAAGACGGGTGAGGATAATCGACGCTTGCGCTTGATTTATGCACGTTTGCTGTTCGAATCAGAGCGGCTGAAGGAAGCACGGCAACAATATAAGGTGATTCTCGAGCAGAGTCCTGGAGATGGCGATATTTTATTAGCGCTGGCATTGATTGCCCTTGAGCAAAATGACGTTGAAGTTGCTCAAGACTACCTGGCGCAAATGCTCCGCTGGAATCAACGCAGCGGAGAAGCACACTTTTATCTCGGTAGCATTGCCGAACAGCAGGATGATTTGGTGACGGCCTTGCGAGAGTACCGACAGTCAGGGCAGGGTTATGAATATTTACCGGCGCAGTCGCGAATCGCCAATATACTGAGCAACCAGGGTCGCCTCGATGAAGCCAGAAGCTATTTGGCAGGCGAACGCCGTGACCATCCGGAACTGGGTGTTCAATTAGTGATTATCGAGGCGCAATTGCTTGGCGAGCGCGGTATGGACGATGCGTTGTTTGTGCTGCTTGACCAGACCCTTGAACAAGATCCGATAAACATTGATCTGCTCTACTATCGCGCGATGGCCGGCGAACGATTCGACCGTCTGGATCTCCTTGAGCGTGATCTCAAGCGGGTACTTGAACTGGACCCTGACAATGCCGATGCGTTAAACGCGCTGGGTTACAGTCTGGCCGATCGAACCGATCGTTTTGATGAGGCCTTAGTTTTGATTCAGCGCGCGCTGGCAATTAAGCCGCAGGAAGCTGCGTTCATTGACAGTCTTGGCTGGGTTCATTACCGCTTGCAAAACTATGAAGAGGCCGTAGTTCAATTACGTCGTGCGCTGGCGTTGTTTGAAAATGATGAAGTCGCGGCCCATCTTGGCGAGGCTTTGTGGATGTTAGGTGAACCAGCCGAGGCGTTGGAGGTCTGGAGCAGGGCGCTGGAACTAGCGCCGAATAGCGACATTTTGAAAAAGGTCATGAAGCGATTTATACAACCTTGAAACCATTCTTGCATGACAGTGCGATGATCTTGTGCCTCACTCTGGGACTGATGGGCTGCGCTACTCGAACCCCGCCAGAGGTACCCGGCGGTTTGGCGATCGCCTCAAGCTGGGCTCTGGATGGCAAGCTGGGCATAGTCTCGGCCGGACGCAGTGGAAACCTCAGCATCTCCTGGACCCAGGACGCCGATCAGTATGAAATAAGCCTCTATGGGCCGCTCGGCATGACGGTTGGCCATATTTCCGGGTCGGCGCAGGGCGCAGCAATGGACCTTGGGGACGGCCAGCGCCAGCAGGCGAACAGTCCGGAAGCCCTGGTGCAAGCCGCACTTGGCTATGCTTTACCTGTAGCACCCATGGGCTTTTGGGTGCGGGGAGTGCCCGCACCTGGGACGCGATTCCAAACCATCGAAGGGGGGTTTAGTCAACAGGGTTGGGACATACTGATACGTCGTCAAGGCTTGCTTGGGCCAGAAAAAATTCTTCTACAGCGCCCGGAAATGAAGTTGCTGTTGGTGGTTAAAACGTGGCGCTATTGAACTTCCAGCTACCAGCGCCCTGCAAGGTGAATCTGTGCCTGAATATTATCGGGCGCCGACCTGATGGGTATCACGATTTACAGACGGCCTTTCAATTGCTGGATTACGCTGACCAACTCAGCTTTGCGCTAGCCGACACCCTGCAAATCGGAGCCCTCAGCGGGGTCGCGACCACAGACAATCTCATCTATCGAGCGGCTCGCAAGCTGCAGGCAGCGACTGGCTGTGTGGCCGGAGCCAATATCCAACTGCAAAAACGCATTCCCAGCGGCGCTGGACTCGGCGGTGGCAGTTCTGATGCCGCAACCACCTTGATTGGCTTGAACCTGCTTTGGGGTACGGGCCTGACACTCGATGAGCTTGCGATACTGGGGCTAGAGTTAGGCGCTGATGTTCCCGTTTTTATTCAGGGCCGATCAGCCTGGGCAGAAGGTGTCGGTGAGCGCTTAGAGTCCCTCACATTGCCGCCACGCTGGTTTGTGGTCATTCAACCCGATTGTCAGATCAGTACTCGAGAAATATTTTCACATCCGGATTTGACACGGAACTCAAGTCCGATCACAATAGCGCGCTTTTTAGAGCTAGGCTCTTCAAACGACTGCGAAGCGATAGCGCGCATGCTGTATCCGCAGGTTGATGAAGCATTACAGTGGTTATGCCGCTGGGGCCTTGCTAGAATGACCGGCACTGGATCATGCGTCTTCCTAGATGTTGAGACGCAGGCACAGGCTGAAGCGATTCAAGCAGCTGTGCCAGCGAAGTGGGGCAGTTTTAGTGCGAAGGGACTCAACGAGTCTAGTCTGCACCGGGCCTTGAGAATGCTGGCCTTGTGAGCAGTGGATCGAATGGGTCGCTCGAGCTGCGAAGCGGTTGTGAATAGGCTGCAAAGCGGGTCCCAAGAGGGGCTCAGTGGCTTAAGGAAAGTGCTGTAAATTGCAGTTAAGTAGATTAAAAATAGCAGTTCAAAAAGTTTGATAGTTTGTCGTAGAAGCGCAGAGATTGGGGTGTCGCCAAGTTGGTAAGGCACAAGGTTTTGATCCTTGCATGCGCAGGTTCGAGTCCTGCCACCCCAGCCATTTTTAACCCGTTCGCTGATCACTGAGAGCGCGTGTTACACATCTCGGATAGAAATCGTGGCTGAACTTAAGATCTTTACCGGAAACGCTCATCCGGAACTGGCGCGTCGGGTTGTCGATAGACTTCGAATGGAGTTGGGTCGTGCTGATGTCGGCCGCTTCAGCGATGGCGAAGTCAGTGTTGAGATTCACGACAACGTGCGTGGCAAAGACGTATTTATTTTGCAACCGACTTGTGCGCCGACCAACGACAATCTGATGGAGCTGATTGTCATGGCCGATTGTTTGCATCGTGCTTCGGCGCAGCGAATTACTGCCGTCGTGCCCTATTTCGGTTATGCCAGGCAGGATCGCCGGTCGCGATCTGCAAGGGTACCTATTACCGCAAAAGTTGTCGCTGATATGCTCGGCATAGCGGGCATCGATCGTTTATTGACCATTGACCTGCATGCGGACCAGATTCAAGGATTTTTTGCCATGCCGGTCGATAACATTTACGCCACGCCCGTGTTGTTGACGGATGTAGAGCGTCAGGGTTATCAAAATTTGATGATCGTATCTCCCGATGTTGGCGGCGTAGTGCGCGCTCGAGCCATGGCCAAGCAACTGGACGATGCAGATCTTGCGATTATTGATAAGCGTCGTCCTCGTGCCAATGAATCAGAGGTGATGCACATCATTGGTGACGTTCGCGGTCGAACCTGTCTGCTGGTTGACGATATGGTGGATACAGCCGGCACGCTGTGCGCAGCGGCGAATGCTTTGAAATTAAATGGAGCGACCCAGGTCGTCGCCTATTGCACCCATGCGGTTTTGTCGGGTAATGCCGTGAAAAACATTAGTGCATCCAGTATGGATGAGCTGGTGGTCACAGATACAATACCGCTGCGCCCAGAGGCGCAGGCCTGTAAGAAGATTCGGCAGCTTAGTATTGCCGACGAGTTGGCTGAATCGATTCGACGAGTCAGCAACGAAGAGTCGTTGAGCGCACTCTTCACGAAGAGAATTCAACCCGCGCTTTTCTAGAATCGAAGAAGATTTTGGGCAGGTTCGGGCTGTTTAAAACCCAATAGTGGGCAATAGAAAACAGCAGGTTGTTACGGTCGCGGTAACCCCTGGTGTTGATTTCAGGAGAGCAAAAATGGCAGTAGAATTCGAGCTAAATGTTCAACCGCGAGCTGACTTGGGGAAAGGTGCGAGCCGCCGCCTGCGTCGCTTGAATGATCTGGTACCAGGCATCATTTATGGTGGTGGTCAAGATCCCGTTGCAATCACCCTTTCTCACAAGGATATTCACCGAGCCTGTGAAAACGAGGCGTTTTTTGCGCACATCATCAAGCTGAAGAATGCTGATGGCGGCACTGATAGCGCTATCATCAAGGCATTACAGCGTCACCCGGCAAAAGACCGGATTATGCACGCAGATTTTCTCCGTGTGCAGATGGACCACGAAATTACCGTCGAAGTCCCGTTACATTTCCTCAATGAAGAGTCTTCACTCGGTGTCAAGCGAGATGGTGGCATGGTTTCTCATGTCATGTCTTCAGTGACGATAGCCTGTTTGCCCGCAGACCTGCCCGAGTTCATTGAAGTAGATATAGCTAACCTGGCCCTGGGTGACTCCATTCACATGAGCGATATCGTTCTGCCAAAGGGTGTCGCCATTCCAGAGCTTGCGCTGGGTGAGGACCACAACCAGGTGATCGTATCTATCCACGCGACTCGCGCAACGATTGAAGCTGGATCATCTGAGGGTGGCGAAGGCGCTGCTTAAAGCAGCGCTGCAAGCGATAACCATCAAGTGCCCGGACTGATCCAATGAGTACACCACTTCGTCTCATTGTCGGGTTAGGTAATCCGGGAGAGCAGTACGCACGAACCAGGCACAATGCTGGTGTCTGGTTCGTTGCGCGCTTTGCAGAACAACTGGGTGCGCAATTCAAAAACGAGAAGAAATTCTTCGGTCAGGTTGCCACCGTCAATTATCTACAACACGAAATTCGCCTGCTAATTCCTAATACTTATATGAATGAGAGCGGCAAGGCTGTGGGTGCGATAGCGCATTTTTACAAACTGAAGTCTGAAGACATTCTGGTTGCCCATGACGAGTTGGACCTTCCCGCGGGTAGCATCCGTTTCAAGCAGGGGGGTGGGCTCGCTGGTCATAATGGTCTGCGAGACATTACTCGAGCGCTGGGTGGCAGTCAGAGCTTTAACCGACTTCGAATTGGAGTTGGACATCCAGGGACTAAATCAGATGTTATTGGGCATGTACTGAGTTCCGTCAGCCCCACTGACGAAAAGCTGATCCTTCGTTGTATCGACGAGGCCCTAGCACTCATGCCGCAAGCGGTTGAGGGCGAGTGGGAGCAGGCCATGAATGCGCTGAATGGCTTCAGTGCTAGCTAACGTAATAGGTATTTAACATTTCAAGCAGCGCCTGGCGCGTCAAATCGGCGGCGCCGGCATCACTGACCCATTTGAAGGAAATTGTCCATGGGCTTTAATTGCGGCATTGTTGGCCTCCCTAATGTCGGTAAATCGACCCTCTTTAACGCGCTGACAAAGGCCAGCGTCGGCGCAGAAAATTTTCCGTTTTGTACGATTGAACCGAACTCGGGGGTCGTTCCCATGCCTGACCCGCGTCTCAACAAGCTTGCTGAGATCGTCAAGCCGCAGAGGGTCGTGCCCACCAGTATGGAGTTTGTCGATATTGCCGGGCTGGTTGCGGGTGCTTCCAAGGGGGAAGGGCTGGGCAATAAGTTTTTGGCCAATATTCGAGAAACCGACGCCATCGCCCATGTCGTTCGCTGCTTCGAAGACGAAAATGTGACGCATGTGGCCGACAGTGTCGATCCAGCGCGAGACATCGAGGTCATTAATACCGAGCTGCAGCTGGCGGACCTTGATTCCGTTGAGAAGGGAATTTATCGATTCAGCCGAACCGTGAAAAGCGGTGACAAAGAAGCTATCGCTCGAGTTGCTTTCCTGGAGCGTCTGCAGGCGCATATCAATGAGGGTAATCCGGCGCGAACCTTTCACTTTAGCGATGATGAGCGAGCGCTCGTGCGCGAGTTGCACCTGCTTACCATGAAGCCGGTGCTGTATATCGCCAACGTTGATGAGGAAGGTTTTGAGAACAATCCCTTGCTGGATACCGTCATGGCAGTTGCTGCGGCGGAAGGGGCCGAAGTGGTCGCCATCTGTAATAAGCTTGAAGCCGAAATTGCCGAACTGGAAGACGAAGAGAAAGCTGAGTTCCTCTTCGAGATGGGCATGCAGGAGCCAGGGCTTGATCGCGTGATTCGAGCCGGCTACCGGTTGCTGGGTCTGCAAACCTATTTTACTGCAGGGGTCAAAGAGGTGCGAGCCTGGACGGTTCGGCAGGGTGCCACAGCGCCTCAGGCGGCGGCCGTGATTCATACAGATTTCGAGAAAGGCTTTATACGGGCCGAAGTGACTGCCTATGACGACTTCGTGGCCTTCAAGGGCGAAAATGGCGCCAAGGAAGCCGGTAAATGGCGTCTGGAAGGCAAAGAGTATCTTGTTCAGGATGGGGATGTGGTGCACTTTCGGTTCAATGTCTAAGGGCACAGGCAATACCTTGAGTCTAAATCGCAAACGGAGAGAGTCATGTCCTTATTGAAAATTGTCGCCAGCGCAAGATCAGAAGGTTCTCTGAGTCGACTGATCACCGACGAGCTTGTTGTGGCCTTGCGGCCACGGGCAGTGATCACTCGAGACCTGGCACAGGATGGCTTTCCGGTGATGACGGCTGAAGATCTGATGGCAATGTTTGCGAATACCGATGATGCGCGAGCCTCTTTGCAGTCTCATCTGGAGACTTCAGCACTGTTGATTGAAGAGCTGATGGCCGCCGAAACCCTAGTACTGGGTACACCCATGTACAACTTTGGCGTACCGGTTGTGGTCAAGCAATGGATCGATTACATCTGTCGCCATGGAAAGACCTTCCAGTACACTCGTACCGGCCCCGAGGGACTGACAAAACTCAAGCAGGTTTATTTGGTAACCGCCAGCGGCGGTACTCAGATTGGTGGCGAGAATGACTTTGCCAGCCGCTACCTGGAGCAGGTCTTGCGGTTTATTGGCGCGCAGAACGTCCAGCATATTGCTGTCAGCGGCTCAAAAGGGCGTCCTGAGATGGTGCTGGCCGATGCGCGCGCTCAGATCAAGGCCTTGCTTCAATAGTAAAGGATGGGCGCTGGACCGGTTCAGATCTTCGGTCAAGATGGCAGCAGAGTCACAGCAACTGAGAAGGTCTAAATCTTGACAAAATTTCAGTGAAATTAGAGAATGCGCGTCCTCAAAGTCGAATCGCCTTTCACAAGAGTAGTTTGCCGGCGCGACACAAGTGTAAAAGAGAAAAAGAGTTAAAGCGTGGCTACGTAGCTCAGTTGGTTAGAGCACAGCATTCATAATGCTGGGGTCGGTGGTTCAAGTCCACCCGTAGCTACCAATAAATACAACACCTCTAGCCAAATCAGCATTCCTGCTGAATCTTCGGTTTTTGCATTTACTACAGATTTGTGCCAGCTCCGAGATATCTTACTTTTGGCTGAGCAGTTGTCTCGAAGGCTTTGCGCAACTAAAGCCCATATTGAGGAAATTGGACCTGGTACTTGGTCCTGTCCCCTAGGGTTCCATCGCGTCGTTAGCGCTGCAGGAAAAAACCGTGTAGGCAAGATAAATGAGCGCGCCAGAGTGCGTCTCTAGGGTGATGCGAACGTCAATCTCCATCACACCATCAGACCTTAAGATAACCCAGTCGGCGCCGCCGGGCATCACGGTGCCTGAAATGTGGGCTCCAGTGAAGCCCCCCCCGCCGAGGCGAGGGTTTTAAGTTTGGTAGCAGCAGGCGGTTGTGTTCTTGCTCGATTGCCTCTCGCGCTCTCACCCCTTTTGGGTTAACTACAGGTGTCTTTGATCTGGGACCGATACTGGCTAGGTGTAAGCCCAAGCCACTCTTTGGAGGCCCGTGTCAGGCTTCTTCGATCAGAAAAACCGAGTTCTTGAGCTATGTCATCGAGTGGCATCGTGGTGGCCAACAAAAGCAGCAGCCGTTTAGATCGTTGCTCTCTAGACACTTCTCGAAAGTTCGTTCCTATATGGGCTAGGTGCCGCTGCAGGGTGGGCACGCTAATGTGCAACCTGTCTGCTATTTGGTTTTGACAAGAGAGGCCCTCCTCTAAAAGCGCTTTCACGTTTTTTATTAAGGATGGTTCGATCGTTTGGCGAGTTACTCGGCCTGAGATTACTTTGTTGAAAATTTGCGTCTCGTAGACGACCCAGCGATCCACGGGCCGGACACCCAAATGCAAATCTAAATCCGACTGCTGATACGTAAAGGTGACACCCGTCCCATGGCGTGTGTAAGTACAACCGCTAATGCCGGTGAGGATACTGCCCTCTTGGTCATCTAAGAGCGAAGACAATCTGATCTCAACGGGAAGCCAATCTCGCCCGGTCGTCCAACCAATGAAGCTTTGAAAATAAGCCGACATCACTTCAATGTAGCGCTCGACTCGGGTGTTGTTCGACAAGGCGTCGGTGGCGAATATAGATAGCTTTAGATCGCGCCCCGATGTTGTGATTCGGGCGTTTATGCCGCATTGCAACAAAGGCACCAATTCCACAAACTTTTTCAGCCCTTTACTCAGATTCGGCATCTGGCTGACGCTGGCGTTAATCATGCTCCAGCTGTTCATGGGGAGTTCACGTGTCAGCGCACCATGACCTTCGTCGTTGTAGCGCATCACACTCGATATGCAAATTTGCCACAGGTCCGTCTTTTTAATTACGTGCGCCTCTACTGAGGTTTCCTCTATGCCCGCGTCTCGCATAAGCACGCTGGCGCGTGTGGCGCCAAATAAGTCATAAACGTACTCGAGAGACACTTCGTCTAGGTTGGGTCTTGTGGCGCTTTTTCCCATCTCTTTGTAACCTGTTAACGTGGTATGCACGTTGCATGGAGCCTTATTTTTCCCTCTTTATAGGCTTTTTTTGACCCGTATTCCACTTTTTTTGATGGAAAATGTTCCCTTCACATTGATTGTAGTCGCCCTACACCGCTCTCGTTTGGGTGCGTAGACTTTTTAAAAAAACAAACCCACACGAAGGGAGCACTACAATGAATAAAAATTATCCATCCATTTCTGCCCTCTCATTAGCCATTGCTGCGATTACAGGGTCAGCCTACGCGCAAGATAATTCGCAGCCGGTGTCGGCCATGTTAGAGGAAGTCATTGTCACTGCGGAGAAGCGAGCCAACTCAGCTCAGACTACAGCTATCGCCTTGAGTGCTTTATCCGGCGATACGCTCTCGTCACAGGGTA